>Ga0137403_10000015_pt1 | contig 172550 bp, 148 predicted proteins | sample CZOMad2_1_16fung_FD_122057 | JGI IMG/M metagenome (GOLD analysis project Ga0137403, IMG submission 122057) | Vadose zone soil fungal communities from Angelo Coast Range Reserve, California, USA - CZOMad2_1_16fungal (Hybrid Assembly) | ecosystem: Environmental > Terrestrial > Soil > Vadose... | reverse complement strand
TTTCTGTTGTTACCAGATCTGACATCGCTTTTCGGGAGGGCGCACCATGGCATCGCCCGCGCGGCATTTGTAAGCCTCGGCAAATGCGGGCATGTTGGACAAGGGCCCGATTACTCGAAACCTCCCCACCGGATGCGGATCCACATTTACTAATAGACGCTCGTATTCAGGCCGCAACTTCTGCGCCCACACCTGTGCCCAGCCAAGAAAAAATCTTTGCTCAGGACTAAACCCGTCGATCGCCGGTGGGCGTGGTTTTCCTTCCATCGACTTTTTCAGCGCCGCGTAAGCGATGGTTAGGCCGCCGAGATCTGCAATGCTTTCCCCAACAACCAGATTTCCATTTTGATTCAGTCCGGGTTGGACTTCAAAAGCACTGAATTCGTCAACGACACACTGTGCCCGGGCCTTAAAGTTCTTCAGATCTTCATCTGTCCACCAGTTAGCCAGATTGCCATCGGCATCAAACTTGGCTCCACTATCGTCAAAGCCATGGGTCATCTCGTGACCAATGACGGCACCCATTCCCCCGTAGTTCACAGCATCATCCGCCTCCGGATCGTAGAACGGCGGCTGGAGGATACCGGCCGGAAAAACGATCTCATTCATCGAAGGGTTGTAATAGGCATTCACCGTCGGCGGAGTCATTCCCCACTCGGTGCGATCTACGGGCTTGGCAATCTTGCCGAGCTGCCGATTGAAATCGAACAATTGAGCGCGCGCGAGATTGTCGAGGTATGACGACCGATCGACTTTCAACCCCGAGTAGTCGCGCCACTTGTCGGGATAGCCGATTTTCCTGGCAAACGCCTCGAGCTTGGCCGTAGCCCGTTTGCGCGTTGCATCGCTCATCCAGGACAAATCGGACAGGTCATCGCGCAGCGCCGCAATCAGGTTTTGCACCATTGCAAGAGCACGGGCCTTTGCCTGCGGCGGAAAATGCTTCTCAACATAAACTTGTCCCAGAGCTTCGCCCAACGCCCGATCAGTAGCCGTGACACAGCGCTTCCAGCGCGGCAGGATTTCCTTCGTACCAGTCAGGGTACGTCCCGAAAAGTCGAAGTCTTCTTCCACAAACTTTTTGCTCAATGCCGGTGCCGACGTATCCAGCAGGTGCCAGCGGAGATATGTTTTCCAATCGTTAAGCGAAACAGCAGTAAGTTGAACGTTCAGTTCCTTGACAAAATTAGGCTGGCCCACATTTATGTCACCCGCGTTACGCATGCCTATCTCGCGGAAATATGCATCCCAGTTGAAATTAGGAGCCAATTCTTTCAATTGCGCGATGCTGGTCTTGTGATAAATATTTTCCGGGTTGCGCCGTTCGACGCGATTCATCGAGGCCCTGGCCAATTGCGTCTCGATCCTCATCACAGTTTGCGCATTGCTTTGCGCCAGCGAAGGATCGTCGCCGGCCAATTCAAGAGTCTTAGCGACGTGCGCAACGTATTTGTCTCGAATTTCTTTCGACTTGTCGTCTTCTTTTGTGTAGTAGTCACGGTCGGGAAGTCCGAGCCCTCCCTGAAACAATTGTCCAATTACCTGCGTGGACTGCTTAAAATCCTGCCCGGAACCAAAGCGGAAAAGCACGCTCACACCTCGCGACTGGAGTCGCGCGACTTCAGCCTGAAAGGAGGTTGGATCTTTTATTGCCGAAATCCGATCCAGCTCTCCCTGCAGCGGCTTTAAGCCTGCGGTCTCGATGACCGTCTCGTCCATGCATGTCGAATAATAGTCCCCGATTTTCTGCTCATTGCTTCCTTTTCGCGCGGTGGCATTCCTGGCAGCAGTCTCAAGAATCTGGTGCAACTGCTCCTGGTTCTTATCGGCAAGTTCATTGAACCGCCCCCAACTGGGATAGGCAGCCGGAATCTCGTTCTTTGCGACCCAGCCACCATTCGCGTACTGAAAAAAGTTCGTACAGGCCGAGACGCTGGTATCCATATTGGAAACGTCAAAACCGTGGACATCCGGCCGACGAACGGCCGCACGTCCCGAGCTATAAACGAACTCCGAAAGGGCCGCTGCAACTAGTAGTAGGCCGACGCACAGAATCAACGACTTGCGCATGAAGTCAAAACCTCCCAAATAAATCTAAAATTTAGAATTTCGTGTAATTTCGTGGCCCCTTTTTCGTGTTACTTCGTGGATTGGTTCTTTTGTTTCGACCCAACGGAACCACGAAATCACACGAAAAAGGGGCCACGAAATTGCACGAAATTCTAAACCTTTAGATTCTAACCTAACCCCTTGATCTTCCTGATTTCCTCAGTGAGCACAGGCACCGCTTCAAATAGATCGCCGACGATTCCGTAATCTGCAATATCAAAAATCGGCGCTTCCGGATCCTTGTTTATCGCCACGATGGTACCCGAGTTTTTCATGCCCACCAGATGCTGGATCGCTCCGGAAATTCCCAGCGCGATGTAGAGTTTCGGCGCCACAGTTTGGCCTGAAGAGCCGATCTGGCGATCAATCGGCAACCACTCGGCATCGCAGATCGGACGAGAAGCAGCGATGTCTCCGCCCAGGACTTCCGCCAGCCTTTCCGCGAGGCCAAGATTATCTTTGCTCTTTATGCCTCGGCCCACAGCGACGATTATCTCGGCTTTAGTTAGATCCACCGCCTGCTTAGCCTCTTGAAACGGTGGTTCCGGGGTCATACGGATCTCACCAACTTCGACTTCCATCGTCTCGAACGGCGCGCCACTGCCCTTCTTTGCTTGATCCGGGCGATAAGCACCAGACTGAAAGGTTGCGAACACCGGAGCTTCTGCATCAGAGACGACATCAGCATCCAGCTTGCCAAGAAAGATTCGTCGTGTGAACGTCGGCGTGTTGTCGGACACCCGGGCGCGGATACAGTCGCTGATAAGCGATTTCCCAAAACGCGCGGCGAGTTTGGGAGCGTAGTCTCGCACCAAATACGTATGCGGCATGATCACAAACTGTGGTTCGACCTGACGGATGATCTGCTCCATTGCCTCTGCATAACCATCAGGAGTGTATTCCGCGAGCGCGACGTTCTTAGCGTGAACAACTCTTCCCAGATCGTAAGCGGCAATTTCCTGGACCAGGGTAGTAACATCGTCTCCCAGGACAACTGCGTTTACAGGCTGCTTCAATCCTTCGCCGAGGTTTTGCGCCGCGGCAATCGCTTCGAGAGAAGTTTTGTTTAGCGTGCCGCCGCGATGTTCGATAAAGACAAGGATACCGTTGCTCATTTGTTGACTAATTCCCGGCCGGATATGCTTTCTGCTTTCTTGCTTACTGCATTCTGCTTACTTGCTCAACTCAACCCACCGCTAAACCAACCTCGCCTCGCTGTGCAGCTTTTCCGCCAGGGCGACGGCCCCAGCCTTGGCATCGCCGCCCCCCAGTATTTGTGTCTGCTTCATCTTCTCGGGCAGGTAAATTTTTTCAATCTGTTGGTGAGAAGGGCGGTTCAACAACTCGGCAGGAGGAGTTACTTCCTTAATCTCTTTCTTCTTGGCGGCCATTATTCCCTTGAGAGTTGCATAACGAATCTGACTGATTCCTGACTGGATCGTAAGAAGCGCGGGGAACGGCATTGTGTACCACTGATACCATCCACCTTCGAGTTCCCGTTTTACTCGCAGCTTGTCTCCGGTCGCATCGACCTCGATTGCAATAGTTGCATGCGGTAGTCCCAGCAACTCAGCCATGATTACGCCGGTTTGCCCGTAGCCATAGTCGTCGGACTGCAAGCCCGTCAACACCAAATCAGGCTTCTCTTCCCGGATGGCTGCCGTAAGCACGCTGGCAGCCGTGTAGGGGGACAGGTGACCCAAATTATCGCCCACCACGTGAATGGCACGATCTGCTCCCCGAGCCAGCGCGTCCTTAATCACGCTCTTCACTCGCTGAGGACCCATCGAACAAATAACCACCTCTCCGCCGACTTTTTCCCTGACCCGCAAAGCTTCCTCCAGAGCATAGCCATCGGACTCGTTCACCTCGAACGATAGGTCAGCTTCTTCAATCCACTTCCCTTCCTTGTTGACACGCAGGATTGCGTCTTTATTCGCAACCTGTTTCATCATTACTATCAGTTTCATTTTGAATTGCTGAAGAGTGGTCCGTGGTCAGTCGTCAGTGGTCAGTGGTCAGTTGTTTCGTGCCGTTCGTGTGATGCGCGTGGATCGATTTGTCAATGCAGCAAGAAGGCGATCCACGCGCATTACACGAAATGGGCATGAACCACGAACAACTGACACTGACTACTGACAACTGACTACTCCTCATACCTCTTAAACAACAGAGCAGCATTCGTTCCACCAAAACCGAAGCTATTGGAAAGGGCGTAATTAATCCGGGCCGGGCGCGCTTCGTTTGGCACGTAGTCCAGATCGCATTCCGGATCCGGGTTTACGTAATTGATTGTCGGCGGCAGCATTTCCCGGCTGATGGCCAGCGTGGAAAACACAGCTTCAATGCCTCCGGCTGCGCCCAGGAGATGGCCCGTCATCGACTTGGTCGAGCTGACCACCAGTTTGTAAGCGTGCTCACCGAAGGTCTTCTTAATCGCTAATGTTTCGAATTTGTCGTTGTAAGGTGTCGAGGTGCCGTGCGCATTTATGTAATCAACCTGCTGCGGCTGTATTCCCGCGTCCTGCATCGTTTTTTCCATGACCCGAATCGCTCCGGAACCCGTTTCATCCGGCATTGTGATGTGGAAGGCATCCGCAGTCATTCCATAGCCAACTATTTCGGCATAGATCCTGGCGCCTCTGCGGCGCGCGAATTCCAATTCCTCGAGAATCATGATGCCCGCGCCTTCGCCGATGACAAAGCCGTCGCGATCTCTTTCAAACGGTCTCGACGCAGTTACCGGATCGTCATTCCGCGTTGACAGGGCACGCATCGCCGCAAATCCGGCTACACTCATCGGTGTGATTGCAGACTCGGCGCCGCCGCAAATCATCACGTCGGCATCGCCGCGTTGTATGATTCTGAAGCTGTCGCCGATTGCATGAGCACCCGCTGCGCACGCCGTGGCGGTCGCGGAGTTTGGGCCTTTTGCATTGTGGCGAATGGAAACCTGGCCTGAAGCGAGATTGACTATCGCGGAAGGAATGAAGAACGGCGATACCCGGCCCGGGCCGTCGTTAAGCAGCTTTGAGTGTTCGCGCTCAATGGCCCAGAAATCACCGATGCCGCTGCTGATGTAAGTGCCGACACTTTCAGCAATGTCGTCGGTAACCTCTAGACCGCTGTTGTCCATCGCTTCCTGAGCCGCGGCGATGGCGTAATGAATAAAGGCGCCCATCTTGCGCGCCTCTTTTTTCTCGACCAGTTTTAGCGGATCAAAGTTCTTAACTTCGCAGGCAAACTTTACTGAGAATTTTTCGGTGTCAAACCGTTGAATGTAATCCGCGCCGCTGCGACCAGCCATCAGCGCCGACCACGTGTCCTCGACCGAATTCCCTACCGGCGTTACCAGACCCAAACCTGTAATCACTACCCGTCGTGTCAAGACAGGAACTCCTCTAAGCTTTGACCAGTGCCCGCTGAGCGAGCGGCGGAATCAAAACACGACCGCTCCTGCCTTGAGCGGCAACCCGTTGAATCAGCTCTTCATCGCTCATTACTGTTCTTCACTATTTCTTGTGCTGGTCGATGTAGTTGTACGCGTCTCGCACGCTCTGAATCTTCTCAGCGTCTTCATCGGGAATCTCGATGCCAAACTCTTCCTCAAACCGCATTACGAGTTCGACCGTATCCAATGAATCGGCCCCGAGGTCATCGATAAATCGCGCGTTTGGGGTGACTTCGTTCTCATCCACCCCTAGCTCATCCACGATGATCTGTTTCACCTTGTTCTCGATCTCTTGATCGGGCATCTCATTAGCTCCTCTGTGAGAAATAAAAAATCCAGTTCCACTAAACCGTAAGTTGCAACGCCTCAGCCAGACTTGCGGAATCTTCCACGTTCCGGCCTGAGGCTGCGCGGTTTATCTGTCTTAACAAACCGCTGAGTACCTTCCCGGGTCCAACCTCTATGAAAGTGTTTACCCCTTCACTGATCAACAATTCGACTGATGCTTGCCAACGAACAGGTGACGATACCTGCCGCACCAACGCCGCACGCAAGTCATTTCCGCTCGTTCGCGGTTGCGCATCAACATTCGTCACCACCGGCGTCTGGATGTCCTCGAAACGGAGCTTTTCCAGATCAGTTCCCAAACGCACCTGCGCAGGCATCATCAGGGCGCAGTGGAAAGGGGCGCTGACATTTAGTTTTACGATCCGCTTAGCGCCGCGTTGCTTCAAGAGTTCAATCGCGCGATCAACCGCCTCTGTGTTGCCGGCGATAACCACCTGGCTGGGCGAATTAATATTCGCCGGAGCGCAAATCTGACCCTGGCTCGCTCCCACACACGCCGCTTCTATGTCACTTAACTTACCACCAATTACGGCAGCCATGGCGCCGGTCCCCACAGGCACTGCCGCTTGCATATATTCGCCGCGCGTCCGCACTGTTCGCACTGCGTCGGCCAATGAAAGTGCTCCGCTACAGACAAGCGCAGAGTACTCACCCAGGCTGTGTCCGGCCAGATAAGCCGCTCCCGGAAATCCTACAGCTTGCATCGCTCGGACAGCCGCCACGGAGACAGTCAGGATAGCCGGCTGCGTATTTTCAGTCAGTTGCAGTTCCTCTGACTCGCCGGCGAAACACAAACGAGAAATGGAGAATCCGAGAGCTTGATCGGCTTCTTCAAAGACCTCACGGGCAGCGGAGAAATTATCCGCCAAGTCTTTTCCCATCCCCGCGTACTGCGACCCCTGTCCAGGAAAAATGTATGCGATTTTCGCTTGCCGATTCTCGATCGCCGAGTTCTCCCCTTATTTTGGCGACGCCGAGACTATCACCAGATGCGCTACATAATCGCGATTAATCGAATATTGCAAAATAACTCTACCATTTTATCGCTACGGCGCCCCAGGTGGCTCCGCCACCAAAGGACGCCAGCAAAACCACCGTCCCCTCCCGCACTTTTCCGGATTCGACGCATTCATCGAGCGCGATCGGAATGGAAGCTGAGGAGGTGTTGCCATGCATCGCGATATTTGAATAAACACGATCGCTGTCCACATTCAGCTTACTGGCGACCGCATCGGTGATTCTCTGGTTGGCCTGATGCGGGATGAAAAGATCCACATCGTCGGCTGTTAACCCGGCCTCTTCCAAAACCTCACGAGAGATATCCGTCATCGAGCGGACGGCAACCTTAAACAGCTCGTTGCCCTTCATCTTGAAAAAGTGATCCCCGGCGGCAAGGGTCTCCGCGCTCGGGGGTTTTCGAGTCCCCCCACCGGGCGAAAAGAGCTGCTCCTCATAGCGGCCGTCGGACCTGATTCTTGCCGACAAGATTCCGCGCTCTGGTTCAACTGGTCCAAGCACTGCCGCGCCGGCCCCATCGCCGAATAACACGCACGTTTGGCGGTCGGTATAGTCTACATACTGCGTCAGAATCTCAGCGCCTATGACCAGGGCATACCGCGACTGTCCGGTGCGAATCATCGAATCAGCAAGTGATAAGCCGAAAAGAAATCCGGAACACGCGGCGACGACGTCCATCGCGGCAGCTTTATGGGCGCCAAGTTCCGCCTGGATGATGCAGCCCGTCGAGGGTAGGATCTGGTCCGGCGATACGGTTGCACAGAGCAGCAAGTCGATGTCCGTCGGATCCAATCTTGCGCGTTCGATAGCCTGGCGAGCGGCCCCTACAGCAAACAGTGATGTGCATTCGCCAGGCGAGGCTTTGCGACGCTGCTTGATCCCGGTACGCGTGGTAATCCACTCGTCCGTGGTATCAACCATCTTTTCCAAGTCGGCATTGGTTAAGATGCCTTCAGGGTAAGAATGGCCGGTGCCCAGAATCCCGGCATGTACGTTTGCCATCAATTTCCTCAGTCGCCTTAAAGGACGGTAATAGTACCGACTTAAAAAAGAAAAGCCAAATCAATTAAACAGTTACATCGGACTAAGGGCCGCTCGCTGAACCTTACTTTTCGCAGTGCTAACAAATGTTGCAACGATACATGGCGTCACTCGTTAGCTGGCAGCTGCTACCTCAGCCAACATGTGTGCTGTGTTAGTTTCAGCGATTCCACGTTCTATTCGTTCACCAGCCCGATTTTCGGAAAATTCCTTAACGTTGCGTATGGCGTTTCTAATCGCCCTTGCATTCGATCGGCCATGACCGATAACGACAATCTTTCTTACCCCCAGCAAAGGCGCACCGCCGTATTCAGAGTAATCGAGTCGATGCTTGATCTTTTGAAATGCTGGTTTGGCCAATACTGCGCCGGCTTTTGTTACGGCGGAAGTCGTTAGTTCGCGTTTGATCATCGAAAGCATGGCTTCCGTCAGACCTTCCGACAGCTTCAACATCACATTACCCGTAAAGCCATCGGTCACAATCACATCGACATCGCCGGAGAAAAGATCTCTTCCTTCAACATTGCCTACGAAGTTGAGGCCGGGCAACTGCCGCAAGAGCGGAAACGCTTCCTTGGTCAGATCATTTCCTTTCGCTTCTTCTTCGCCGATGCTCATCAGCCCCACAACGGGTTTGACAGTGCCCAAAACAGCCCGCGAATACGCATCGCCCATGACCGCAAATTGGGCCAGATGATATGCCTTGCACTCTGAGTTAGCGCCAACATCCAGCAAAAGTGTCGGCTTCGCCGCTTTCGTTGGAATCAGCGCGGCAAGTGCGGGTCGATCGACCCCGGGCAAGGTTCCAATTACCATTTTTGCCGTAGCCATTGCGGCGCCAGTATTACCCGCCGAAACAAATCCGTCGGCTCGGCCTTCGGTTACGAGTTTTGTGCCAATCCGCAATGAACTTTTCTTCTTTCGTCTTACCGAAGTCGCAACCGGGTCGTCCATTCGAATGACTTCCGCGGCTTCAACCAGCTCAATGCCTTTGTCGCCATTACTCCGCCACCCGCAACGGCGCAACTCGGGCCCCACTATTTCCGGCTGGCCCACCAGTATTACACCTATGCCAAAGTCACGGGCAGCAGCCAGAGCGCCGTCGATCTCAACCTGCGGCGCGTGGTCGCTCCCCATCGCATCGAGAACGACCTTCCCTGTCAAATGGGCTTCATTCTTCGACTGATTTCGCACGGGGTTTTCTAAGCAGTTAGCTCTGGGGTACCTGAACTATTTCGCGGCCTTTGTAAAAACCGCACTTTGGGCAGACGCGATGCTGCATGCGGGGTTCGCGGCAATTAGGACAGAGACTTGTTTGAGGGGCTCGCAGCGCATCATGTGCGCGCCGTTTGTCGCGGCGAGCCTTTGAATGCCGCCGTTTTGGATTTGGCATGCTAACTCCGTTCTTGGCTTGTTAATGATAAGTGGTCAACGGTAAAAATCAGGACAGCGCGACAAATCCTTCCATTTACCATTCACTATTTACCATCTACAAATTCTCTTAGCGCTCCCCAACGCGGATCAATTTCGGCTGTCTTGCACTGCCAGTCGGCGCCGTTCCGATCGCTGCCACACACGGGACACAGGCCTTTGCAACTCTCCTGGCAGAGAATTCTCAACGGGAAAGCGAGGAGCAGCTGCTCGCGCACGAGTTCGTCAATGTCAACAGCCTCGCCATCAAAAACCGAAAGGTCCAGGTCTATGTCGTCCAACTCGGCCGTCGGAGTGTTTTCGTACACTTCCGGCGTTATTAATTCAACTCGGAAATCGCTCTTAACAGGGAGCTCGACGCGCTGCAAACACCGGTCGCATTCGACCTGTACCTGCGTGGTGAAACTGCCCGTTACCATCACCTTGCGGTTTGAACGAGTTACTCTACCCGTGACGCTTAGAGGCCCGCGTAGATCCACCCTATCACCGATTTCAAGTTCGCCCGGCTGATACTCCTGAGCAAACTTGCCGTCTGACCCTTCCAGACTTGCGAGCTCTACGCGCATGACTGCCCACCCAGTGACATGAGCTGCTTTTAGCAGTTCTCGCCAAAATGTTCATTATAGCGACGTCACCTTGACTGTCAAACAAGGACAAATGATGTGTATTGATGTATTTGAACTGCAAGTTGGGTATGCACCTTGCATTTTGTCGCCGAGATTGAGTTTGTGTTCTACAAGAAAACGCCCTAATGGGGTAGAAACAGCGTCAGTGGGATGGATAATCAGGCTTTAGTATCGATGTTGCGACGGCAGGCGGTGGCGACACTCCAAAAATCGACCAAAATGTTCGAGCAAGCCCTTCGTCTCCGAAAAGAAGGTAAGAAGATCGAAGCGGAAAAATTTCGGACAGTGGCCCGGCTGAAGCGTAACGATTCCATATGGTTGATGAGAAAAGCGAACAAGTTTGAACGCGAGGCTTCCAACCCAACCCAGTATCCTGGCTTGCGGGAAACGTCGACACCGTTTCAGAATCGATTTGAAACCCTTCACGAACGAGCCCAACAGCCGGAGGGCGGTAGCCAGATCAGACCGAGACACTAACCCGTTGAGAGCATGATTACGTCAGCGAGAGTTAGAGTCGGATGAAACAAAAGCTTTCAACGCGTCTTCTCGCAGTGTTCTTGCCAGTCGAAGGTTGCCGCCCGTTACGAGTTTCTTGGTTCTGGGAATGAAAATATCAAAGGTTGGTTCCAGCGATCTCTCAAGCGCCCGCCTTCTGCGAGCCGGTTTGACATAGTCAGTTAGAGCTACCTGTTCAAAAGCCTGCCTGGCCAAATCCTCTTGTCCTGTGCGTTTGTAGATCAGCGCTGAAAGATAAAAGGCCTCGCCATAAGAGCTGTCCATCTCAATAGCTTTATGCAGGTGGCGTAACGCCAGAGGGTCTCGACCAAGCTGATAATACAGACACCCAAGAACATAGTGTGCCTCGGGCGAAGGCCTGCTTGTTAACGCTCGCTTAAACTCCCGCAGCGCCTGGCGCCAATTTTCTTCAGCCGCAAACAAACGTCCGAGACCATAGTGCGCGGCAAAAGAGGACCCACCAAGTCTGGTCGTGCTATTCAATAATTCCTTCGCTCTTTCGGGGTCGCCTTCGTCCGCGCATGTGAGGCCAAGCAGAAGCGCAAGACGAACATCGCCGGGCACTGCTTCGTGAGCGCGGCTCAAATAGGATCGCGCAATTCGCGTCTTCCCCGTCCTGAAATAATGCTCGCCCAGATATGAAAGCAGAAGTTGATTCGCCGGCGCGAGATCCGCGGCGCGCTGCAGGGATCTGATTCCACGTTCGACTTGCTTGTCTTCAATCAGGAGGAACCCTTCACTGATTAACTTTTCAAACTCCTCATTCTCTTCCCCTCGAGAGGTTCCCAGGATGCGGAGCCTTAGCGCGTCGCGTCGCGCACTTTCTTCCTGTTCAGCAGCGTCTTTTTGACATCGATCATTCCAGAGTTGCTCGAGTCGTTCGCTCTTTACCAAACCGTCTTCGGTCAAAAGACCGATCAGGGCCTTGACCAACGCGCGGTCAAAGTAAGAATTCTGCGCCTGTCGCAAAAGCAGATCGAGCCCGCGTTCAAGCTTTTCAGTTAACCGGGAAAATTTGTTTTCCAGCGAGGAAATGCGCTCGAGCAGATGTTCATCGGTGGACGGAGGAGCTTCGCCGGTTTCGTAGCGAGCTGCCGGCGGCTCGACAATAATCATCAATCGCGTGCCACAGCGCGCACAGAAGTCCTGCCCCAGAGGATTTGCCGCCAGGCACTTTTGACAATAGTGAGCAATGTTAGACATCGAGAATTTCGAATTTGGACTTTAGAATTGCGAATTTAGAATTTAAGTTTCAACTCCGCAATCCGAAAATCGGCAATCGGCAATCGGCAATCGGCAATGACCTTAGTACTGGTAGAATCCTCTGCCGCTCTTCCGGCCCAGCCAACCAGCGTCCACATAACGCTTTAGTAATGGACATGGGCGGTACTTTGGGTCTCCTAGTCCATCGTACAGGACATTCATGATCGCAAGACACACATCCAAGCCGATAAAATCCGCCAAAGTCAATGGGCCCATTGGATGATTCATGCCCAACTTCATAATGCCGTCGATGCTCTCGCGCGTGGCCACACCTTCGTAAAGGGCAAATATGGCTTCGTTTATCATCGGCATCAGGACTCGATTGGAAACAAAGCCCGGCGAATCCTGGCAGTCCAGCGCCGTTTTCCCAAGAGCTTCGCACAATTCTTTGACTCTCTCGTAAGTCTGTTCCGATGTTGCTGCGCCGCGAATTACCTCCACCAGTTTCATTACGGGCACAGGATTCATGAAATGCATTCCGATGACTTTGCCCGGGCGCTTGGTCGCGGCTCCCAGCTTCGTAATGGATATCGAAGATGTGTTCGAAGCGAGAATGGTCTCAGGCGAAGTGATCCTATCAAGCTCACGAAACACCTCCGCTTTCACCTGGAGGTCCTCTGTAACTGCTTCGATTACAAAAGACGCCTGGCCAAGATCTTCAAGGGCTGTAGTAGTTTTGATCCGGGCGATGGTCGCCTGCTTGTCCTTGGACGTTAGCCTTTCTTTCTCGACATCACGCTGTAAACTTTTTTCCACCGCGGCCAGTGCGCGATGCAGGAATTCGTCCTTTACGTCGCACAGAACAACCAGGAACCCGGCTCTGGCTGCGACCTGCGCAATGCCGTTGCCCATCGTTCCTGAACCAACAACACCGATACTCTCAGGCACTGGTTCTCAATCTCCTGCGTTCGAAAAAACTACTAGCGCCAATCTGGCGGCGAGGCTGGTGGAATGTAGCTCGGGCCCTTCTTAGATCCTAGAAGGTCGCGGTTCCATGCCGGCGCCGTTGGCAAAGGATAGGCCGGCCGTTCATACAATACTTTCCCGTGCTCACTGAAGAGAAACCAAAATGTGTAAACACAAACTGCGGTTCCTATCGGGAAGAACATCGCGGCGAGCACTCCCGCGATGATGGCGGCCGTTTTTGCCCACTTCTTGCGCTTGAGCAAGCCAAACCCTGCAATGAAGGAAGGAATAATGAATGCCCCGTAAAAGATGGAAAAGAACGCCCACATCGCAATCATGAACCCGATGGGTGGACCTTCGGGACCGCTCGGTGTCGCTGACGTGAACATCGCCAGGAAGAACAACATGAACAGCAAAACAAGTAAGAGATGAACGCCAGCGTAGACAAGATGTGCTATGCCGACGTATTTGTTATGTTCTTCAGGTGTCATACTTCCGCCCCGGATCAATTATCGCTCGACCGCCAGCGCGACTGCATTGCCGCCGCCCAAACACAAGGCTGCAATTCCCCTGTGAGCCTTGCGCCGCTTAAGCTCATACAACATTGTCGTCAACACACGCGAGCCAGAGTTGCCGATTGCATGTCCCAGGGCGACTGCGCCGCCATTAACATTGACACGGCCGGGATCCAGCCCCAGCTCATTCAGGATGGCGACGGCCTGAACCGAAAAGGCTTCGTTCAATTCAATCAAGTCTACTTCACTCAACGACCATCCGGTTTTTTTCAGCAGCTTCCGGATGGCCTCGACCGGAGCCATCATGACCAGCTCCGGCTCAACTCCGGAAGTTGCCTGGGAAACTATGCGCGCCATAGGTTCGATGCCCATTGCTCGTGCACGATCAAGGGACGTGACCACCAGCGCAGACGCGCCGTCGTTAACTCCAGGAGCATTACCAGCAGTCACCGTGCCGTCACTTTTGAACGCCGGTTTCAGTTTACCGAGCGCTTCCATCGAGGTGTCTTCGCGAATGCTCTCGTCCCTGTTGAAAATTACTGCTGGTCCTTTCTTTTGAGGAATCTCGATTGGCAAAATCTCGTCACCGAAATTGCCGGAACCACTCGCGGCCGCCGCCTTACGATGTGAATTAAGAGCGTATTCGTCCTGCTCAGATCTGCTGACGTTGTACCTTTCGGCCACGACCTCACCGGTGCAACCCATATGATAGTTTTCGAATGCGCACCAAAGGCCATCATTGATCATTGAATCAACCAGCACGCCATTACCGAGTCTGTAACCTTCGCGCGCCTTGGGCAGTAGGTAGGGAGCGTTTGACATGGACTCCATACCTCCGGCAACTACGACTTCCGTGTCGCCAAGTTGAATTCCTTGTGCCGCCATCATTACAGCTTTCAACCCCGAACCACACACTTTGTTAACGGTTACTGCCGAAACTGTTGCCGGCAAGCCACCGTGCAAAGCAGCCTGCCGCGCCGGGTTTTGTCCGAGGCCGGCCTGGATGACACAACCCATGATTACCTCGTCAACCTCTTCAGGCTTTACGCCGGCGCGACGGACACTTTCACGCACTACCATTGCGCCGAGTTCCGTTGCTGAGAAGCCCTTAAGCGAGCCTTGAAACTTGCCTACCGGCGTGCGCACCGCGCTTATGATTACCGCCTCTTTAATTTCCGACATGACTACTCCTTCACATCGTCTCGCGACTGTTAACCCCCGATTGTTCCTTCGAGCGAGTCGACAAGATTATGATACTCCTGACCTCGCACATTCACCATTTACCCAAATGCGTGTCAAGCAAGGCTAGCAAAGGGTAGTGGCTCAGTTTCACTGCAAGTGTTCGATAAACATTAGTTTGTCGGCAGTTACGACAAGCTAAAAAGCTTATCGGACATCAAACTGACTCACTACCTAGTAAAGGGATGATCCACCAACCTGCGAATTCCGTACCTTGAGTATCCAGGATGGAATTGACTCAATTGAACCGCCGGATGCTGAGTGTTAAACTCGCTTCGCTATTTAAATTTCAATCAAACTACGCGTTAAACTGAACATGCAAGCACTTATTCTTGCCGGTGGTAAAGGCACGCGCCTTCGCCCGCTAACAGTATATACACCGAAACCGATTGTTCCGATTTGCAATCGTCCTTTTCTTCTCTACCAGATCGACACGCTGCGTCGTGCGGGCATTATGGATATCACTCTTTCGCTTTCATACCAGCCAAACAAGATCGAACAACTGCTCGGCGACGGTTCAGATTTTGGCGTGAAGTTGAAATACACAGTCGAGCCTCAACCAATGGGCACAGCCGGAGCTTACAAATTCGCTGAGGAACTCATTCGCGAACCCACTGTGGTTTTTAATGGCGACATACTGACTGATCTGGACCTGAAAACCGTGATTCGCGAGCACTCAGAACGTAAAGCTACCGCCACAATCGTGCTGACGCCGGTTGATAATCCTTCATCGTACGGCCTGGTTGAAACTGAAGCGGATGGACAGATCCGGCGCTTCCTGGAAAAGCCCAAGGCCGACGAGATCACTTGCAACACGATAAACGCGGGCACTTATGTGCTCGAGCCAAAAGTGCTTGAGTTCATTCCGGCCGGAGAAAACTACTCGTTTGAATATGGACTGTTTCCAGATCTGCTCAAGCGCGGCGAGCCTTTCTATGCTCACGTCCCTCCGCGGACTTATTGGATAGACATTGGCACTCCTGAGCGTTATTTGCGGGCGCATCAGGACCTGCTCGCAAATCGCGTCGCCCGGATTCACATCAAAGAGCGACGAGGCGATTTTGATGCCGCCACAGTGGCTGAGATAGACGAGCATTCCATCATCGGAGACGACTGCCAAATCAAACCCGGCGCGCAGATTGTTAATTCAATCCTGGGCGCGGGTTGTTTTGTCGAAGAGCGGGCCCACGTTGAAAACTCTGTGATCTGGCCACACACGCGGATCGGCACAGCCGCATATGTAAAGGACGCAATTGCCGGGCGAGGATGTCACATTGGCCGTTCGGCGATAGTCGGACCAGGATCTGTATTGGGGGACAAGACTTCACTGACGGATTACACGATCACGGGAGAGACGGTGTGAACCAGGAGGATGCTGTTATCAAGTTCGGTACCGACGGATGGCGCGCGGTCATTGCGCGCGAATTTACGTTCGCGAACCTGGAGCGGGTGGCCCAGGCCTATGCCGATCATCTTCTGGGTCGAGGCGCACTGCAAAATGTCTCTTTAGTGGTGGTCGGCTATGACCGCCGTTTTCTCTCGGAGTATTTTGCCGAACGCGCAGCCCAGATCATTGCGGGTAATGGAATGCGTGTCGCTCTCTTTCGCGAAACACAACCTACACCTGTTATTTCCTGGAGTGTCAAGCAACTCGGCGCCGTCGGCGGCGTAATGATCACAGCCTCGCACAATCCCTTTCAATTTAACGGCTTCAAAATCAAAGCACCCTGGGGCGGTAGCGCACCCCCGGAAACCACTGCCGAGGTTGAAAAACTTCTTGATGTGAATCATCCGAGTCCGATTGACTCTTTTCATGATGGTCATGAGCTGCTAGAACCAGTGATCGAACAATACCGGGCTCAAGTCAACTCTTATATCGACATCGAGCGCCTGCGCAACGCGGGCGTGCGCGTGATAGTCGACCCGATGCACGGTTCGGCGGGGTATTGGGTGCAGAGTTTTCTCGAAGGTGGAAAAACGGAGCTGGAGACCATTCGTGCAAATCGCGACCCGCTGTTTGGTGGCGTAAACCCTGAGCCGATCGACCAGAATCTTGGCGCGTTGAAGCAGCGGGTTTTGGAAAAAGGGGCACTCGTCGGATTGGCCACCGATGGCGATGCCGACCGGGTGGGCGCAGTCAACGAGCTGGGCGAAACCATGACGATGCACGATGTCGTACCGCTCCTGTTGCTTCATTTGGCGCGCAGCAGAAGGATGACCGGCGCCGTGGTGCGAACCTTTTCGCAATCCGTGTTGCTGAAGAGAATCGCCGCAGCTTGCAACCTGAAACTTTACGAGACGCCGATCGGGTTTAAGTACATTGCGGATCTAATGCTGAAAGATGACATCCTGCTGGGGGCCGAGGAGTCTGGGGGCATCGGTGTAAAGGGTCATATCCCCGAGCGAGACGGGGTCTTGAATTCCCTTTTGTTTCTTGAAGCAATTGTGGCTGCGGGTAAACCTCCTTCGGTGATGCTGGCCGAGCTGCACCGCGAATTTGGCGAGTTTCACTTCGGGCGGTACGACATGCATCTGGACACCGCGGTCGGAATGGAATTTGTCAGAGAACTGACTGAAAAGCCGCCGGCTGATGTTGCTGGATACAGTGTGATAGAGGTGCAGACAACTGACGGAACCAAGTTGCTGTTTGCAGATGAATCATGGCTGCTATTCCGGCAGTCGGGCACCGAACCCGTCCTGCGAATTTATGCCGAAGCAACGTCAGTGGATAAGATGAAATCACTGCTCGCCGCCGGTGAGAAACTCGCAGCCGCAAAGGTAAGTTCATAACCACTGCAATTGATCCACGAAGACACACGAAACCGGGCACAAACTTTCGTGTGATTTCGTGGATCGTTTTAGTTTCCATTAAAGCCATGCCGGAACTTCCAGAAGTTGAACAGGTAGTCAGGGCTTTGGCCAGGGCCATTTCGGGTAGACGGATTCTGGCTGCCGAACTGCGGCTCAAACGCACTGCGCCCGGAATCTCGGCGGTGAACTTCAATCGCCGGCTGCGAAATTCAATCATTACCTCAGTAAACAGGCGGGGCAAATACATTTTAATCGAGCTTGATTCGGATCAGGTATTAACAACTCATCTGCGCATGACGGGCAAATTTGTTTCAATTCCCGCAGGCGAGCCGCTGCCGCGATATGCGCATGTCGTATTTCATCTCGACAACGATCGCAGTTTGATCTTTTGTGACATGAGGCAGTTTGGCCGTATGCGCATCCTGACAGCGAACAAAGTTCTGCAGGCACGTGAACTCAGAATGCTTGCCCCGGAACCGTTGTCGGTGGACTTCAGTACCGACTATTTCATTGACACCCTGGCGCGGTCCCGGCGCAGTTTGAAGCAGTTGCTGCTGGATCAAACCAAAGTCCTGGGGCTGGGAAATATCTATGCCGGTGAAGCACTCTTTTTGGCGAGGATCAGCCCTTTCAAATCGGCTGACTCGTTGTCCCGCAGGCGAGGCTTGCGTCTCTACGAAGCGATTCGCGAAGTGCTTCAGGAAGCAATCAACCTGGGATCAACCTTGAGAATTGACCTTTCAGACGGAGGCGGAGTGTACTTCGCGAGCCCGGAAAGATTTTGGCGCGTGTACGAGCGCGAGGGTGAAGCTTGTGTCAACTGCGGCAAGAAGATCCGGCGAGTGGTCCACGGCGGCAGGTCAACGTACTATTGCCCTGGGTGTCAGAAGAGATGATTACGAGCGGAAGGCATTTGACATTGGACGTTTGACATTTCTCATTTGTCATTTGGTTTGATAGCGGAGTTTTGACGAACGAGAAGAAGCTGATCCACGAAATAACACGAATTATATTTTGTGTAATTTCGTGGATCGTTCTTTTCTGCCGCTGACAGGCTAACTACTTTTTGATGAACGCGAGCTCAATCCAAATGTCAAATGACAAATGTCAAACGACCAATGTCAAATGAATACTTACCTAACCTACAAATTCTGCAGAATGAAATCGGTCATCATCTGGCGCATGTGCTTCACCAGGATAGGATCAGTCACTCCATGACGCGACTTTGGATACAGCATCAACTGCACCTGCTTCCCAGCCTTCTGCAATTCATATAAGAACTGAATCGTATTTGCCATGTGCACGTTGTCGTCTATCGCGCCATGGATTAAAAGCAGTTTGCCATGAAGATCCTTAGCCGCAAACACCGGTGAACTCTTGCGGTAGCCCTCGGGATTATTTTGCGGCGTCTGCATGTACCGCTCGGTGTAGATTGAATCGTAGTTGCGCCAATCTGAAACCGTGCCACCGGCAATGCCGACCTTGAAACTCTGACTATGTGTGAGAGCGTAACTCGTCATGTATCCGCCGTAGCTCCAGCCCCAGATCCCGATACGCGATCCATCAACATAAGGCTGGCTCTTTAACCAGGTTAGGCCGTCTTCCAAATCGCCCAGCTCGAGTTCGCCAAAATTCTTGTATACGGGCCAAGTCGATTCCAGTCCCTTGCCGCTTGCGGTCCGGTTGTCGCAAACCCAGATGATGTAGCCCTTTTGTGCCAACAACTGGTGCCACATGTAGGTTGTACCGCCCCAACCGTTGCGGACCTGCGGCGCGTGTGGACCACTATAGGTAAACTCCAGGACCGGATACTTTTTATTCGGGTCAAAGTCCGGCGGCTTGATCATCATCGCTTCCATCGGAAACCCATCGCGTGTTTTAACCTGTAGCAGCTCTGTCTTGCCGAGCTTGTATTGCGCGAGCGCCTGGACTCTATTCTCTTCGATTACTCGGACTAGTTTTCCGTCAGTACTTACCAGCCGCGTCTGTGTTGGCGTGTTGACATCGCTCCACGAGTCGACGAATAGATTGAATGCCGGACTAAGGTTGACTCGATGCGCACCCTCGCCGGACGTGATCCGCGTCAGACCAGTGCCGTCGATGTTGATGCGGAACGCATTTGGGGCGATAGCACTGTGTTCAGTGGCGGTGAAGTAAATGCGTCCGCTACTTTCGTCAAAGCCCTCTAGTGAACTTACTTCCCATTTGCCGTCGGTGACCTGGCGCACCAGCTTTCCCTCCGGCGTGTAGTGATAAAAGTGGTTCCAGCCGCTGCGCTCGCTCTGCCAGAGAAACGAGCCATCCTTTAAGAACGTCGGGTTATCGTTGATCCCGACCCACGCTTTGGATGTCTCGTGCAGGACAGTGTTCGACTTGCCGTCTTTGCCGTCCGCGAAATTCAGATCCAGGAAGGTTTGTTCGCGGTTCTGCGCCTGGTAAACGACTTTTTTGGAGTCTGGCGACCACGTAACCCGAACGATAAGCAGATCGCTTGGTTGATATTTGTAGGTGTCCATCCAGCGCGTTGGGCCACCGACCGCATTTATCACTCCGAGGCGAACGATAGGGTTAGGATCACCGGCTTTGGGATACGGCGTAAGCTCAAGATTTTGTTCGATGGGAATATGATCGACCACCGGGTACTCGGGGACCGGGCTCTCGTCGATTCGCAGATACGCGAGCATCGTCGAATCAGGACTCCACCAGTAAGCCTCAAAGTTTCCGCGGCCATAAAGCTCTTCCTGATAAACCCAATCCAGACGGCCATTCAGAATTTTGGGACTGCCGTCGGTAGTCAAACGTCTCTCACGCATGCTCGACAAGTCGAGCACGAACATATTGTTGTTGCGGACAAATCCGACCATCTTGCCGTCGGGGCTAAAAGTCTCTCCTACTTCTTCATCCGGATTATTTGTCAGTCGTGTAGCTTTGTCGCTGTTCAGTTCGTAATAGAAAAGATCGTTGGCGTAATTAATAAGGACGGACGTTTCGCCCGGGTTCATCATATATGAACTGCGGTTGGATAATTGCCGGGCATCTTGGGCGGTGATTCCACCCAATGAGGCGAAGGCCGCTTCCATTTTAGCGGTATCAAAGAATGCTGTTGCCTCGCCTGTGGCAGCGTCAACTTTTTGTAACCGCGGCAGGTCTTTTTTTGACGGGTCATTTGCAAGCAAGTAATGTTTGCCGTCTTTCAGCCAGCGAATGTTTGGCAAAGTACCGCTGAAATTAACGCGCTTGGCCGGGTCGAAGATATCATCGATGGTGAGCTGCTGCTGCTGCGCATGCGCGAAAAGCGAAATAAAAAATAAAGATAAGACAGCAAAGAAGATTCTGATTGGGTCTTTCAAACCAATATTCTCCTTAGACCTGCGAAGCTCGAAAAAACTCACTATAGTGTCTATGCCGATCGTGGCGTCATCTTCTTAATCGAAGGTGTTAGCAGCGCTAGCACAAACGCGGCTAGTAGAGTGATGGCGGCGAACGTTCCAAACGCCCGCGTTAGCACCGCAGGGTCGTTTCCTGCAAAGATGCGTGTCGTCAGCCCGGCGATGTAGCTCCCGATGGAGATCGACAAGAACCATACTCCCATCATCAACCCAACCATGCGACCTGGCGCCAACTTCGTCACGGTGCTCAAGCCCACGGGGCTCAAGCAAAGTTCGCCCACGCTCTGCAAAAAGTAAACGAGAATTAACCAAAGCGGGCTAACTCGGCCGCCTCCGGTAAGCATTGACGCGAATGTGACGACCACAAAAGCTAGACCAGCAAAGAGCAACCCGTAAGTAAACTTGCCGGGGCTGGATGGTTGGCGTTCACCCATTCTCTGCCAAAGCCAAGCGAATGCTGGCGCCAACGTAATGACAAAGATTGGCTGGACGGACTGAAACCAACTGGAAGGATACAACCAGCCAAAAATCGTTGTTTGCGTCAGACGATCCGCGAACAGTGTCAAGCTTGAGCCTGATTGTTCAAACGTCATCCAAAATACAATTGAAAACAGAAAGAGAATGAAGATGACTAACACATTCTTGAGCTCATCACCTGAAAGCAACCGAACCGTTCCCAACAAATAACCTACGAAAAAGAATACGACCGAGGGGAACAAGGCTGAGACAACTCCCGCTCCGCCAAAATAGACTCCAAGCGCTGCCCCAATGACACCTCCAACTACGGCTAGCGCCCAAGTAACGTAATCGAAACTTTTAGAGTTTGCCATTGCAGCCTTTTTTTCGGGCTTGGCTCCAACATTTCTGAGCCGGTTACGACCAATCACATACTGGATTAAACCCAGCGTCATTCCTACTCCCGCTGCGCCAAAACCAAAATGCCAACTGCTTTTCGGATCGAAACCAATGGATGCGATGAAACTTCTAAACCATAAATGTTGGGCCAGAAACCCGACGACAATCGGAGAAACGAAAGCGCCGAGATTGATGCCCATATAGAAGATCGAAAAACCTGCATCGCGGCGCTCGTCCTTGTCTGAGTAGAGCTGACCCACCATCGCACTGATGTTTGGTTTCAGCAGACCAGTGCCTACCGCAATCAAAACCAATCCAGCATAAAAGCTTGGCAAGCTGCTGACAGCCATCGAATAGTGTCCGCAAGCTATAATGATACCGCCGATCAACACAGCCCGCCGCGCACCCAAAATACGATCCGCCAACCAGCCACCGACGAGAGGCAAATACCAAACAGACGAAACATAAGTCGCGTAAATCACGCTGGCATACTTTTCGTCGAACCCGAGCCCGCCCTCTATGAGACTTTTGGTCATGTAGAGTGTAAGAATCGCCTTCATACCGTAGTAACTGAAGCGCTCCCACATCTCGGTGAAGAACAAGGTGGACAGTCCGCGCGGATGTCCAAAAAATCCTTCATCCACAGCGGATGTGGAACTCACTCCGGTTGCGTCAACTGGTACAGACATGGTCCTGATCCTTTATTGGAGAAGTCTGAGCGGCGCACGATTGGGAAGGACTGTTATCGCGACGACTCGCTTGGAGAGCATTTTCCCGAACACCGGTTAAGCACTGTTGTTTTAGGAAAACGGGAGCATTCAGCCAAATTAGAGGCCAGACTGTCAAGGACGTTGCTCAATTGGGTGATTTCGGAAATGGCACACATCCACGACCACACACGAAATTTTGTGTTAATTCGTGGATCGTCTTCCTCGTTGCGCCAAAGACTTTCAAAAAGTTGGACAGAAAATGCCGGTCGAGTCTGCTTGACAGGGTTGTTTGCCGGGGCGTATAAGCAAACTTGGAAACGTGGTGAGTTAAGGCGACTTGCGGCCACGAAAAACAATCCGCTAAACAGCTCGGGGAAGTTAGCAAACCTAACCCGAACAACTTCAACCGCTTTGAAGTCCCGCGTTGTTTAGCGCGGGCTTTGCTGTTTTAGACTGCGATTTGCTGACGGCCTGCGAAACCGGCAATCGGCAATCGACTTTTCATATGCCGAACTTTCGAGAATTACTTGACTCTGACTCTATCCATGTCGTCGATGGCGCCATGGGGACAATGCTTTACGCCAAGGGCGTTTACATCAACCGTTGTTATGACGAGTTGAATTTGAGCAACCCTGACCTGGTGCGCGAAATCCACTCCGAATACATACGCGCCGGCGCCGACATCATCGAAACCAACACGTTCGGAGCAACCGCACACAAGCTTCAACAATACGGACTGGAAGCCAGCTTGCGCGACATCAACGTTGCCGCCGCGCACCTTGCGCGCGAGTGCGCCGGTGATGGCGTGTATGTAGCAGGCGCCGTCGGCCCACTGGGACTGCGAATCGAACCCTATGGTCCAACCTCATTTGACGAGGCAAAGGATCTCTTTAAGCAGCAGGCCGAGGCGCTGCTGGAGGGTGGGGTAGATCTGTTTATTCTGGAGACTTTTTCGGATCTTTCCGAGATTCGCCAGGCGATTCGCGCCGTCCGGGAACTCTGCGATCTGCCGATAATTGCGCAGATGACCATCATGACTGATGGCAATACTCTGTTTGGCACGACGCCGGAACTTTTCACTGAGCGGCTGGACCAGTGGGGCGCTGACGTCATCGGCCTTAACTGCGGTGTCGGACCGGCGATCATTCTGGCGGCGCTCGAGAAAATGCGCGCCATCACAAAAAAGAAGTTGTCGGCGCAGCCAAACGCGGGTCTGCCACGCGACGTGCAGGGCCGGCAGTTCTATATGTGCTCTCCTGAGTACATGTCGAAGTTTGCCAAACGTTTTATTCAGTCGGGTGCGAAGTTCATTGGTGGATGCTGCGGCACAACTTCCGCGCACATCAAACTAATTTCCGATGCAGTGCGCGCCGCTTCACCGAGGGCACAAAAGACAGGGTTCAACTCGGGCGCCCTGGCCCACGTTGAAGAAATCACGCCCGCGGATATCAAGGTTGTTCCGCCGGAGCAGCGTTCTGCCTGGTCGCGAAAGATTGTGCAGGGTGAGTTTGTCACCTCGGTCGAGGTCTTGCCACCTAAAGGTGTCGACTCGAAAAAGACTCTGGATTCAATCCGCTTGCTCAAAGACGCGGGCGTCGACGGAGTAAATATTCCCGATGGCGCGCGTGCCCAGTCACGCATGAGTGCCATGGCGACAGCAGTGTTGGTCGAGCAGCAAATTGGAATCGAATCAGTTCTCCACTATTGCTGCCGGGATCGAAATCTTTTGGGGATGATGTCGGACTTGCTCGGCGCGGCCGCCCTGGGCCTTCGCAACCTGCTGCTGATTACCGGTGACCCTCCGAAAATGGGACCATACCCGGATGCGACAGCGGTATTCGATATCGATGCTATTGGCCTGACGAACATGGTCAACAAGCTCAATCACGGGCTGGACCTCGGCAACAATCCGATTGGTGAACCAACCGCGTTTTGTATCGGCGTAGGTGTCAATCCCGGAGCAATAAATCTCGATGAAGAGATAAAGCGCTTTGAGTGGAAGGTTGAGGCTGGCGCCCAATATGCAATTACGCAACCTGTATTTGACACAGAACAACTGGCCGACTTTATCCGCCGGATCGAGCACGTGAGGATTCCGATCATCGCCGGAATCTGGCCTCTGGTTTCTTATCGCAACGCCGAGTTCCTGCACAACGAAGTTCCGGGTGTGCGAGTTACTCCATCGATCATGGAAAGGATGCGCGTAGCTGCTAACATCAGCAAGGAAGCGGGACGAGACGAAGGACTAAAGATCGCGCGCGAGTCGTTGTTGGAGGTGCGTGAGCTAATCCAGGGCGTTCAGGTGTCGGCGCCTTTTGGGAACGTAAAATACGCGCTGGAAGTGTTTGATGTGCTCGATGAGTTTGCCGCGGGAAAAGCACCGACTTCCAGCGCTTAGTTCAGCCGGCGTCAAAATAGATTCCATCACGTCTCACTCGGTTCGACCCGCGGACTGGGCCCGGTTCGAAAATGGTTCGAATTGAGTGCTATCGGCTTAGATGGACATCATGCAATTGCGAGGATACTTGTTCTCACTGACCGCATTCGAAGTTGCTACGGGTCACAACTGAACTAAACCTCCGCTGGTATTCGGCGGAGGTAATAAAGGCGCATACCAGTGTGTGTTGAATATTTGCATCGCGGACCGGTAACCGGTTTAACTGGTCCAGCCAGAATAGAAAGCCACCAATGTCTGAATCGCGTCGCAGGTACCCAGTGTATTCGTTGAACACAAAAGAGCGATTGTACTCGGCATCCACGAAAGCCCGGTTGTCGATCTGATTTGTTTGCGGGTTGTCATCCGCCAGCCGGTAGAGAACGGCGCCGCGCCCACCCTGAGTGAACAGCGTGACGAGTGCATCGCGCTGCGACAACAGACTCACGCCACTGCCGTTCTGGATTCTTGCCACCAGCGCATCGACAAACTGCGATCCAGTAAGATTGACCGGATAGACTGACAGAAACTCGGGACGCTCAGTCATGGCAGTGGCCAAAGCTAACTGCTGCTGGGCCAAGTCTGGGCCATCGACGACCCGAGCGCGATCATGCGTGAAGACGTTGTAGGATGGGATCTTCCTTGCTTCGGTAACATCCGTTCGATCGGGATTGGGAAAAGGTTGCTCATTTCCATACGCGGCACGGTAAAGGCGGAAGACGTACGCCCCCGTGCGCCGATACTCCGCTTCGGCGAAGAAGGCGTTTGAGACTGCAACCCTTGCGCGGTTTATACATCTGATATCAGCACCACACTGTCTGAGCTGTTCACTCCAGTACTCCCATCCACGCGGATCCGGTTCGCGCCCAAGAAAATCAAGATACTGCTGCCGCACAAAAAACTCGGGCGTGTCCAATGGATTAGACCGCTCTAGGTGGTGCAGGCCGGTGAATGTCGCGTCAGTAACATCCGCGAAGAGCGAGAACGCGCGCAGGCTAGGAGCAAAAGTATAGTTTGCGAGCAGCGGCGTCACCGTGTAAAAGTCATTCACTTCAATATCACTGAAGGAATAATCTCCCCGAATGTCAGTGATTGCACGTCGCAAGGACGCCCCGCCCGAGAGAGTCATTAGCACGCCGCTCAGCGGGGTGCCACTGCTTCCAATCACGGTTCCACGAATCCTTGCGCCAGCAGAGGTAGGCGTCGCTGGCGCCTGAACTTGAACAGGAATTGGAGCTCCTGTTTTGAAGAAACCGATCGTCGCATTTACATTCTGTGGTGGCCGGTTAGAATCGAAACGGAAGTTGTACAATGTACCCCAGCGAACTGCATTCGCATTTTGGTTCTCAGCAAACGTTTCCGAATTCCAGCTTATCGAATTCGAAGCCTGCGTGACATTCCACGGAGCGCTGCTGTATCCCGCACTTCCGACCGTGCCATCATTAGCAAATCCTGGGGCTTGAGGCGGCGCATGGAATCCGATGTTGTTTACAGCACTTCCAACTCCCAACGGCACAGTGAATGATTGAATTGCACGGTCGAGATTTTGGTTATACACCACGTACTCATAATGCCAAACTCCCGGGCTGGGATTGGTCACTTTAAAGCCAATGAATCCTACCCCGTCGTTTCCTGGATCAGGTTCGATTCTGACGAGACTAGCCCCGGGCCACGCCGAAATGGCGGATTTCAATTGCACAGTCGAACCGACAGCTGAGAATGTGAAACTTGTAGTACCAGAGACACCGTACTGACGGAACGAGGCGTTGTTGTACATGTTGCATTCCCCCGGATGCAACTGGCACCATGAGTACTCGTGTGGCGTAATGTATTGCGCTTCGACATAATAAGTTGCGCCGGGATTGAGCGTTGTATTCAGGTCATCAATTTCGACAAGAATTCTGTGTGACGTACCGGAGTGAGTGTGACCGCTATGATTGGTCGGGCTGGGATTTGAGCCCGGGAAAGCGCCGGTAAAGGGATTCACCCAGGCCCGCGAACCCAGACCTGTTTGGCTGCCATTCAAACTGGCGCTATAAGGATCTGAGCATCCTGCACCGAGGAGCGTGCCGGTGCCGGAATTCTGGCAGCCAAAACCGCAGATGTTCTGTTGCAGAGCCGTGAACGCATGCTTCAGCCAGGATTGGCCGATCTGTTCAAAGCGATCGGTGTTGTCGGATCCACCGCTCATACGATAGAGATTCTGCGGAATCACGGGGTGATCATTGTTGGGCAGTTGAAACCAGTGCAGCGGTTCGGCACCGGCATTACAAGAGTCCGTTGCGACCGCCAAACCAACCTGGGTCCCGCTGCTGCCAAACTGTTGTAATCCAGAAAGATCCCCGACGATGACGTCCGGTCCACCAACAAGATCAGGTTGGGCGACGCCCAAACCGGAAATCGGTGGCAGGTCCGCAGCTTTGATTTCGCCGTTAACGAGGTGATCGATCTCGATCACACGCATCGTCGCTGTTATGGATATAGCTCCTATTACAAAGCCAGTTTCCGCCGGACGTCCAAGCTTCTTCGCAAACTCTGCTGAGAGCAGAAGCCTTCCATCTTGGATCTGCAGCTGGTGGGTTTTGGCATCGTAATCGTAGAGATTGCCTTCAACATTGAAAAACGTGAATCCGGTTTTACCGTCGCGCACAGCAATGTCGTATGGTTCGGTCCATCCTAGTTTTTCAATTACAAGTTGATTGAACGAAGCCTGTAACACAGAAGATGGAACAACGGCCTCCGGGGAAATAAGGGCCATCGAGCCCGCCAAAGGGCCGCGCAAAACATCATTAAAGACGAGAACCGGAAAAAACGAATTCGGAGCCACCGCAAACCGCAACGAATTTCTCTTAGACGAAGAGTCACTGCCATTCAGCCGGTTCAGGGCCAGGTCCATGGTGACGGTTCCATTGGCGACAATCATTTTTTCCAGAGTGCCGGACTGGTCGTCAGGACTTTTCTGCTGTAGCCGCGGTACGGACTTCGTCGAACCATTATTAAGGTTTTTCAGACTCGCGGAATTGGGATAGCCGCTGTTAAAAAGCAGAAGTAATGGGAGCATGACGGGGACCAACATTCGCTTCAACATGGCCTTGGGATCTCAGAGTTTTTGAGGGTAACGTCAAAAAGTTGTCTTAGGAGCGCTAGCTTTTTCGCACAGAGTGGTGCGAAAAGTAAAGCGTTTTTCGTTTGGTTAGCCTGGATCGAATTACATAGGCAAGGGATTGAAGTATTCGCGCAGCGTGCGAGGGAAATTGAATGAAGAGTGGTTGTACAGCCCCGGAAGTCAAAAAGCAGCGGTCGATTCAGCTGCCTGTTTTGGACCATGCCGCGGCCGAGCAAAGCCTCATCAAAAAATCAAAAAGCAGCCGCTGGCGGGCAATTGCCCTCATCGTTCTTAATCTGCTCATGGTCGCTCACATCATTCAGTGGCGAATGATGGGCACGACGATCTCCCCGATTGAACCTTCGGAGACGATGTACACGCTCCAGAAAGGAGCAATCAACGCGGGGTTTATCTTCTTTGGTCTGGCAATTATCGCAACGCTGGTACTCGGGCGGTTTGTTTGTGGCTGGGGCTGTCACATTCTCGCGCTTCAGGATTTCTGCTCGTGGCTGTTGAAGAAAATCGGCTTGACTCCGAAACCATTTCGATCGCGGTTGCTGATTTATGTTCCGCTGATCGCGGCTCTGTATATGTTCGTTTGGCCCACCGCCTTCCGACTCTTCGCTGGTGCTGAAAATGAGCCGCTGATCCCGAAATTCACAAACCACCTGGTCACGAACAATTTTTGGGAGACATTTCCGACGGTCTGGGTCGCCATTCCTTTCCTGTTTATCTGCGGCTTCATGACGGTCTATTTTCTGGGCTCGAAAGGCTTTTGCACCTACGCCTGCCCTTATGGCGGCATCTTCCGTGTTGCGGATAAGTTGTCACCGGGGAAAATACGTGTAACTGACGCTTGCAATCAATGCGGCCACTGCACTGCGACTTGCACTTCGAACGTCATTGTCCACGCAGAGGTGAAACAATATGGAATGGTTATAGATCCCGGTTGTATGAAGTGCCTGGATTGCGTCAGCGTCTGCCCAAACGATGCTTTATATTTCGGTTTTGGAAAACCGGCACTCACCGTTTCGAAATCGGTTCCCAGCCGCTACTCCCTGACGTGGCCCGAAGAGATCATCGGCGCCGTCGTTTTTCTCGGAAGTTTCCTGGCTGTATGGGATGCTTACCTGCTGGTTCCCATGTTAATGGCGCTCGGTTGCGCTGCGATCACAACATTTCTCGTCCTGAAAACCTTGCAGCTATTCCGGGCAAAAGAGCTTTCGCTTTACCGGTTCAAATTGAAATCTGCCGGCAGGACTCAAACGCCAGGATGGGTGTTTCTGAGCTTTGCGATTGTTTGGGTTACCCTCAATGCCCATAGTGGCTGGGTGCGATATCACGAATTCGAAGGCTATCGCGCATTTCAAAAGATTCAAATTCCGGACGAGCTGGCGCTCGCGCAATCAAGCCCCGCTCGCTGGCTCAGTCAGTTCGATCGGGAGAACATTCTTACAGGAAAAAATCACTTACAGGCCGCTTCGGATTTTGGTTTATTTGTAAACAGCGATGCAGTAACGAAACTTGGTTGGTTTGAATATCTTTCTGGCGATGGCGACGGCGCCGTTAAGTTGCTTGCAAAGGGCGCTGCACAACAAACAGGACAGGCCAAAGCCCTGACCCTGTATTACCGCGGCGCGATCCTGAACCGTTTGGGTCGTCATGATGAGGCGCGTTCGAGTCTCGATCAGGCTTTAACAGAGCGAGCCGACTTGATTCTTGCTCTGGAGGAAGCTGGGGAATCGCTCTGGCAACTGGGCCGTAAGTACGAAGCAATTTCAGTCTGGAGAAATGCAGTCGAGCAAAATCCTCGACTCGTACTAGCGAACAATGAGCTTGCCGGCGCGGCGGCATCACTTGGCCGGTCCAGTGAGGCGAATACTTATGCGAAACAGGCGGACCAATTCACTCCCTCGGATCCGCTTTATCATTGGGTGCTTGGACTTCGGTTGCAAAATCTCGCCATGACCGACCTTGCGGAAAAACATTTCCAACAAGCGATCCAGCTGAATCCGAAATTCCAGGAACTACGGCAGAAGAGTCCTCCATAGATCCGATTGCCAGATGCCCCCGGCTTGGCCTGCCTTTTCGCTTCAATAAGTTGTCGATTTCGACTGCGCTCGTTCGACTTACCACTGGAGGGTCGGTCCAGACCGTTAAAGCGGGTGGGCTTGCACCTTAATCCTATGCGAAGTATTGTCTTGATCCGACCTGAAATCGACCGTAACCTATCTACGCCTGGGCAGTTATTCAATGTACGGGATTTTAGTGAACCTTTTCACCCGGCTTCGGCGTACTCGCTTCTAACGCTGCCAGCTTCTGAAAAACAGGTGAATAGCTTATGAAATTTGCCAAGCTTGTCTTCAAGAACATCCTGCGAAATAAAAGGCGAACGCTGCTCACCATCTCGAGCCTGGTTGTATCGCTCTTTTTGATCATAACGCTCGCCACCATCCTGACTGAGTTCGATCGCGGCACCGACGAGTCAAACCCGTTGCGGTTGATGTCCCGGCATGCGGTTTCACTCGGCTTTACGCTTCCGATTTCTGACCTCCAACGCATTAGAGCGGTGCCCGGAGTTAAGGATGCGATGCCTTTCACTTGGTTTGGTGGAATCTACAAGGATGAGAAAAACTTCTTCGCAAACTTTGCCCTTGATGCGAGCAGGATGAGAAGCATAATGACGGAACTGAAGATGCCTGATTCAGAATGGGCGGCTTTTGTTAACGATCGGCAGGGAGCAGTTGTTGGAAAAAAGCTGGTGACACTCTATGGCTTTACCCCCGGCCAGCGGATTACTCTCAGAAGTCCAATCTACAATCAGAGCATCGAATTCATCGTCCGCGGTGTTTGCACCGGTGGTGATGAAAAGACTCTATTCTTTCATAGCGAGTATCTTAATGAACTTGCGCCGGATTGGGCTAAAGACCAGGCTAGTATGTTCAGCATTCGTGCTAACTCGGTCGAAGATGTGCCGCGGATAGCTCAGGCAGTTGATTCGATGTTTGTAAATACTGACGCGCCCACCAAGACGGAAAGCGAGCGCGAATTCGCCCTGAGTTTCCAGACGATGATGGGCGGCGTCAAACAGTTCCTGTACGGCATCATGGCGGCAATCACTTTTTCTGTTCTATTGGTGATGGGCAACACTATGGCGATGACAGTGCGGGAACGCACGAAAGAAGTCGGTACTTTGAAGGCGATAGGATTCCAGCGAAGCACAATCACAGGTTTGTTCCTGGCTGAGGCTTTGCTGGTTGCCTGCATTGGAGCGGCAATCGGCATTGGCGGAGCTGAGCTGATTTTCCGCTCGGTGGACCTTAGTCTATACGTTCCGAATTTCGCGTCCTTCGTTCCAACCGGACAAACGCTGGTGGCAGCCTTTGTATTGTCTATCCTGGTTGGCTTGATCAGCGTAGTTTATTCGGCCTATCGAGTCTCCGGACTTACGATCGCCGAAGCATTGCGGAGCACTGAATAAAATGGCCCTCCCGCTAAAGTACAATTTGCGAAATATTGTTGTGCGCAAGGGAAGCACGCTCGCGACCGCTTTCACTATTGGTTTAACGGTTGCCGTCTTTCTCCTGGTGATGGCATTGGCGCGGGGCATCGATCTGACTTTGTCAAGTAGCGGCGAACCACTCAATGTAATTGTCGTCCGCGAGGGCAGCACCGCTGAGCTAAACAGTAGCCTCACGCGTGAGAATTTTAATGATCTGATGTACCTGGACGGAGTGGAGCGCGAAGGTGACAAACCCCTCGCCACGGCCGAAATGATTACGCTGATCTATAAAGCACGCAAGGGCATGAGCCAGGGCTCGAACGTGACCGTGCGCGGCGTTGGGCCAATGTCCTTCAAGTTGAGATCGGGTTTCAAAACGATCGCCGGCAGGCTCTTTCAGCCAGGCTTGACCGAGGCTGTTGTCTCGAAAAGAATCGCCGAACGGTTTCAGGGGCTGGATATAGGAGACAAGTTTCGCATCCAGACGACTGATTACACGGTGGTTGGTCTGTTTGATTCAGCCGGCAAGGCATTCGAGTCGGAAATTTGGGTTGATATAAACTCTCTCGCGAGCACAACCAAGCGCGACTCATATTCTTCCGCCCTGCTGCGCGCCAAAGATCAGAATGCTCTCAGCGCCCTGACCAAGCGAATCACAGACGATCCAAAACTTCATCTGAAGGGTTTATCCGAGCGTGTATTCTACGAGGATCAACAAGGTGTCGCCTCCGGCGCCCTGAAAGGATTAGCCGTCTTTATCTCTTTCATCATGGCAGTGGGAGCCGGCTTTGCGGGCATGAACACAATGTACGCAGCAGTGGCGCGCCGCACAAAGGAGATTGGCACTTTGCGGGTACTCGGCTTTAGCAGGCGCAGTGTTCTTATTGCGTTCTTACTCGAGTCAGTGTCGATTGCTCTGATTGGCGCAGCAATCGGAATTCTCCTGGCCCTGCCGCTGAATTTTGTATCTACCGGAACGTCGAATTGGGTGACATTCAGCGAGATTGCCTTCAACTTTCGTGTCACCCCTGATTTGATGATCTCAGCTTTAATCTTCGGTGCGATTATTGGGTTTGTGGGATCTCTGTTGCCTTCAATTCGAGCTTCGCGATTTAAGATCGTCGACGCTCTGCGCGCCTAAACCTTGTGGAAACATTCGTTGCAATGGTCACCAGTCCCAAGTCAAAAGAAGAACAGGAAGATCTCAATCAAAGGCTGAGGAGTCTGAAGATTGATCGTGGGACCGCGCCGTCGCCGTTGGCGAAGAACCGTTCACCAAAACTCTTGCTGCTTGGAGTGGCGGCCGTCGTGGCTTTGCTCGCGCTTGCTTATGTCTTTGTGTTTTCCGCTACCAAGACAATCTCTGTGGCTCCCGCGAGGGTCGAGACCGGCGGTGCTTCGTCTGGTGACAGCGTGTTAACAGCGTCCGGGTATGTAGTGGCGCATCACAAGATAGCTGTCGGGGCTAAAGTGATGGGCCGCGTCGCCTGGATTGGCGTGGAAAAAGGCGACACGGTACAGCAAGGACAGGTGCTGGTCAGGCTTGAAGACAGCGAATTTCGCGCTCAGGTGAACCAGGCAATAGCCAATCTCGCAGCGGCCCAAGCTCGACTGGACCAATTGAAAAGTGGGTCGCGTCCACAGGAAAAACTGAAAGACAAAGCCGCAGTCATACAGGCCGAGGCAAATCTGAAAACAGCTGAAGCAGACTACCAGCGCGCTGAAACATTATACCTGTCAGGCGTTTCTTCGAAAGCTGAATTGGACCATGCTCTGGCGTTGCGTGACACAGCGGCGGCCTTGTTGGAATCGGCTCGGCAATCAAGCGCCATGACTGATATTGGCCCACGCACGGAGGAGATTCGAGCTGCGGCCGCGCAAGTGCAACAGATGAAAGCTGCGCTTGACTACGCACAAACGCAGCTTACGGCCACTGAGATCAGGGCCCCAGTTGCAGGCACAGTCTTAGAGAGAATCGTGGAGCGTGGTGAAATGGTGAGTCCATCTGCCTTCGGTGGCTCCGGGGCCCGAACTTCCGTCGTTGATTTAGCCGATCTAACCGACCTGCAGATTGAACTCGACATAAGCCAGACCGACTTCTCTCGTTTGAAGATGTCGCAACGCGCCGAAATCATTCCGGAGGCCTTTCCCTACCTCCGATACACAGGCTATCTCGCAGAGATCGCCCCGGAAGCAAACCGCGCGAAATCGACCGTGCAGGTGAAGATCAAGGTTGAGAATCCCACAGAACAACTGCGGCCGGAGATGAATGCTCGAGTCAACTTCCTGGCAGATCAACCTGCGAACAACGAGAGCCGGCCCAGCGCCAGGGTATTGGTTCCGAAACAGGCAGTACAGCGAAAAGACGGCAGTTCATTTGTCTTCGTCGTCAAGGGCAACAGAGTAGAGCAGCGAACAATCAGGCCGGGTGAAGAAAGTGGCGATGCATACTATGTGTTGGATGGTTTGAGTGGCAATGAAACGGTAGCCATCGCCGGAGTAGAAAGGTTACGCGACGGTGATCGCGTCAAAGTCCAGTAGCTTGGGAGTGAAGAAACTATGGCTGCACCGATAGTGCAAGTTCGCGATGTGAGTAAACGCTTCTCGCGCGATGGCTTTGAAGTCGTCGCCTTGGATCATGTCAATTTCGAGCTTAATGCGGGTGACTTTTTTGCCCTGATGGGACCGAGTGGCTCAGGCAAGTCCACCCTCTTGAATTTGCTTGCCGGAATTGACCGCGCGACAGAAGGCGAAGTTGAGGTTATGGGAACACAGTTGACCAGACTCAAAGAAAGTCAGCTGGCAGTTTGGCGCAACGCTCATATTGGCTATATCTTCCAAACGTTCAACCTGGTTCCAGTTCTTACTGCGTTTGAGAACGTAGAGTTGCCGCTGCTGCTGACGAAACTGAGCAAGGCTGAGCGACGTAAGAATGTGGAAACTTCCCTGGAATTAGTCGGGCTGTCTGATCGCATGCATCATCAACCGCGCCAGCTATCGGGCGGACAGGAACAGCGGGTGGCGATCGCTCGAGCCATAGTTACAGATCCCGATCTGATCCTGGCGGACGAACCAACGGGTAACCTTGATGCTCGTTCCGGCGAAGAGATTCTACAAATACTCTCAACTCTGAACCGGGAGTTAAAGAAGACGATCATGCTGGTGACCCACGATCCGCACGCCGCGAGTTTTGCAACTCATGAGCGGCATCTGGAGAAAGGCATTCTCTCTGAAGCCGACGCGCTGAATGAGGTCAGTACCGCCGCGAGGTAGAGCTGTAAAAAAACTAAACTAGCCACAGATTAACGCGGATGACACGGATCAAAACGGAATAGTAAAGCGAGAGAGCTCTTAACTATCTGTTTTGATCCGCGTCATCCGCGTTAGTCTGTGGCTAATTTCAGTTTTAACACGCGCAGCCGCTAAACGTTAAGATACGATCCACGAAATTACACGAAATAACAGAAAGAGCATTTCGTGTGAATTCGTGATTTTGGTTTGTGTGATTTCGTGGATACGATTTGTTTGCTCGCAAAACGCTCGAGAAACGAGAAACTCAACCTGGGAAATCAAACTATGTTTCCCGATCGAGCCCTCCGCCACCTTTTAGACTTGCCGCAGGTATCTCTCTCGAACAACTCCGACGTGATGTTGAACGTGCCCTATCAAAAAGTAGCCGATGGCCCGAGCAGTCATGCGGTGGGTGACAACATTGCACCATCGCTCACTTTGTGAGTCGGTCAGGTTTTCAAATAAGTACTCAGTGGTCCTCCGCACGGCCTGGAATTCGGAAATCAGACTGCGCAGGGTGCGATTAGTCACATCAACATTTCGTGCGTACAGCTCTTCGTCCATACGATAGACAGGAGTCTCGTTATCGCCCCTTGCGGCCGCCAACGCACGATACGAAAATACTCTTTCCGTATCGATGATGTGCATTAGCACTTCCTTGACCGTCCATTTCCCTTCTGCATATTTAAAGTCGTGGCTGTGGGGCGGTATGTTTTCAAAAAAGGCGGCGGTATTAACTGAGTTCTGCCGCAGGATCTCCAGGTAGTCACCAGCGGGCGCCAAGTCAAAGTACTTCTGGTAGTTTGGGTGATACTCGTTTGCTTCAGGTCTTTCCATGGGTTCTATTTTATCTCGATTTGCTTGACAGCGCTTCCCGCGCACCCAATTCGTCAGTAGTACCTCATTAATCCACAGATTACGCCGATTACGCAGATTCAAAAACGATTCAGCGTATGAGCAAAAGAAATCTTCTCTTATATTTTTTCGTCTAATCTATATAATCTGCGGTGCAAGCGCGCAACTTCTTGTTTTCTTGACCAGGTTTTGTAAGTAAAACAATTGATCCACGAAAAGACACGAACCCAGCCACACGAAGTAACACGAGTATTCCTTAGTATTGCTTCGTGTAATTTCGTGGATCGTCTTTTGGTTTTGGTTTTGGTTTTGGTTGCGGCGCCTGGCCGCGCTGCGAAATCTGTGATAAGCGCAAAGAGGGGGCGGCCACAGAGTGCCGCCCCTACGGTTGTCTGCGCAGCATTTGGGATCCTTGCGATCCTTACCGCTTATCTTTCCTGGAGTACTGAGAGAATATTGCCCGCCGGGTCTTTGAACCAGGCTATCTGCGGACCTGGCCCCCGCATGATACCCTTCTCGTCTGTCTTGAGATCGGGTTGGTTATATTTTTCAAGACGCACTCCAAGCTTTGTTAACTCGTCTACGGCTTCTCCAATGTTCTTCACCTTGAAATTCAGGACTGTGAATGAAGCCGGAGTGTGGTTTGGCTTTGGATACATGAAGACACTGTTACCGCCAGCGAGTTTGAGCTCCAAGCCCTCGGCACTTTCAGAAATCTCAAGTCCCAATGTCTGACCGTAAAACTCCTTCGCTTTTCGTAAATCGTTTACTGAAAAGCTTGAAAAAGCCTTCGCATCTTTAAACATGCTTGACGTCTTTCGAGTTGCCGTCGCTGCTGTTTTTGCTGACATCACTGAATCTCCTCTCGATCTAATTGAATGGCGCTATTAGAACGCTAATACTTCGCGGCGTGGTGGCGATTCGTTGATTTCAATATGAAGATTCGGTGGCGGTCAAAAGACTAATCCACAGCTTACGCCGCCGGTCAACCCACAGATTACGCTGATTACGCAGATTTAAGAATTAATCAGCTCACGAGCGGAGTCCCATTGAAGGCATATCTCTTACATTTTTCGTCTAATCTGCGTAATCGGCGTAATCTGTGGATTCGCTTTACAGTTCCTTTACCTGTCTCTCCAGATTAAGGGCGATAGCTTCCGGCGCAGTGCGCGCTGGGTAATGCAATGGCTTGCCGATCAGCACCGAAAGCTCGCCCGGCCTGGCGAAGTGTTTGTTAGCCTGCTTCAGCTCCCACAAACCATCAAGCCGCATAGGGACCACCGCGGCGTTCAGTTGCGAAATCAGCAATCCCGTGCCGGGCAAAAAGGGATTCATTGCGCCGTGCTTAGTGCGTTCACCTTCGGGAAAGATCAACAAGCTATAGCCACGGTCCATCAGCTCTCCCGCAAAGGCGAAACTGTGGCGGAAACCCGTCTTCTGCGGCATCGAGAATACGTTGAAAAAAAGGACGACGGAGACATATTCGAGTAGTCTCAGTAAACGAGTGAGCAGTTTCGTCCCGCGAGGCGGATGCCGCCATTCGCGCAGGAGTTCGCCATCCATCGCGATCGCGAGCTTTCTGCGAATTCTTCCCGGGAGGGCCAACAAAACCAATGCGTGGTCCACGAGAGTGACGTGATTGCAGATGACTACCAGTCGCTCGCGCACGTCACGCAAGTTAGTCTTACCCCGAATTGTGGCGCCAGCGAGGATTCGCGTGACTGGAAGCACAATCAGATAAAGCAGCACGATACGCAACCAACTGATGGGCCAGCGCTGTTGCCAGCGCGGGTAGGGATACTGCCCGGCCCGTTCCTGCTTGCCTTCACGAACTAATTTTTCCACGTCGCCGAGGGTGGTTTCCTCGGTGAGGGCTGCTTCGTCAAGCTCGACTCGATACAAATCTTCCAATGCGCTGAGGAGCTCAACTCGACCAAGCGAATCAAGCTTCAAGTCGGGCCCCAGCCTCGCAGATGAATCAAGCCTGTTTGTCGCGTCGCCTATCACTTGTGAGACAAGCTTTTCCAGCGTGTCAACAGAGGCGGTCGACCTGGCTTTTATCAGTTCCGCAACGACCTGTTTACGGACCTTTTGCGTAGGTGTCCGCGGAAAATCTGGTTCCGGCCAGATGGCCCAGCGACGCAGTTGCTGATGTTGCGCGAGTGATTTATTGGCACGGTCAACAGCTTCGCCGGCGCTTGCCATATCGTCGCGAAGGATCAAAGCCGCGAACGGCTCGGGTCCGTGAGGTCCGTCGATTTCAACCACCGCACTGGTCTTTACCTCCGGCTGCCGATTCAGAACCAGCTCGATGTCCTCCGGGTAGATGTTCATGCCGGCTGAGGTAACGATTACCTCTTTCAGCCGGCCTTTGAAATAAAGATTGCCTGCCGCATCTATTTCGCCGGCATCGCCAGTGCGAAACCATTTCTCTTCCGGTATCGATTGCCGGTCGTCATTCCAATACCCGGGCGAAACGTTCTCTCCACTGACCAGAATTTCGCCGTCCTCAGCTAATTTCACTTTCTGACCCGGCATTACTTTGCCGATAGAGCCGCTCGCGCTCTTGAACGGGTGGTTGACGCTGACGATTGCCGCAGTCTCAGTCATGCCATAACCCTGAATTACAGCAAAGCCCAGGCGTTGCCAGAACTGTTCCGTGTCCGGGTTAAGTTTTGCTCCACCCGAGACGAGGGCCCAGAACTTCCAGCCGAACAATTGATGGACAGGTCGAAATCTCCACCAGCGCCAGATGAAGTGAGACTCTGCCACAAGGTTGGGACTCGGTAGTGTTTGGTAGTCGCGTTCGATCTTTTCACGCAAAGTCTCGAGCGTGCGAGGCACACAAACGATCACTGAGACACGCTCGCGCTTGACGGTTCCAATGATCTGCGACGGCAGCAGCGATTCCTGAAAGAAAACTGCGCCGCCGATGAGCTGCGGCACAAAGATTCCCATGAACTGGCCGAAGACATGGCTCAAAGGGACGAGATTGAGAAAACGTATTGGATGGACCAGGCGCTCCCATTTTAAATAGTGCCGGATCTCGCGCTCGAGCGGCGTCAGGTTTGCCAGCAGATTGCGATGAGTAATCGCCACACCTTTGGGTTCATCCGTCGTTCCCGAGGTGAACACGATCTCCAGGACATCGTCAGGGCCTGTGCCTGTGGCGGGATAGCGTTTGGCAGAATGCTGGGCAACCCGAGACGTTAGTTGTTCAAGTTCAATGACCGGCAGAGTGGGTTTGATTAGGTCGAGAGTGGCTGCATCGCATAGCGCAAGTTTCACCTCAACCTGCTCCTGAACTCGTCTGACGAAACCTGGTTCACTCTGAGAATCGATCGGCACTGCAATAGCACCACAAAGGAGGCAGCCCAGGAAGGCTGAAACCCATTCAGGGCTGTTCCCGGCCCAGAACAGCACCCGATCCCCTTTTTCGATCCGGCACGATTCCAACTCCCTGGCAAATCGGAACGCGGTTTGAGCGATCTCAGTGTAGGACCAACTCTTGCGCCTTACACCTTGCCGGTGGGCAAACGCTGTCTCGTTACCGCGCGAGAGGAAATCGTCGAGATAACTGGCCAGCGTAGTGCGTTTGAATTGCGACTCCATTGAATTTCATTGCTTATCAGAGTGGTTGCGTCGCTCGAAGAGTATATCCACAGATTACGCCGATTACGCAGATTCAAATAGGAAGGATGAAAAGTGTGATGAAAAGTGTGATTTGCTAAGACTGGTTCATTCCACTAGGACGAGGAGCATTTCGTGTGACTTTGTGTCTTTGGCTTTGTGTGATTTCGTGGATCGTCTCTTTTTCGCGCGCAAATCCTCAAACAACAAACTCAGAATTTGTCAGCGCGATGGGCCGTTAGCGACCTCGCAGACTTCTCCGCAGTGCACCTGTAAGCTCAGGCTCCAGGAACTGGTAGCCTGCCTGATTCAGCCGGACAGGATCAACTCGCTGGCTTGACAGAAGCAAAGCATCAGCCATCTCGCCAAACGCGAGTCTCGCGCCGAAGGCAGGCACCGGAAAGAGCGTGGGACGGGCTAGTACCTGGCCCAGGCGTTTAGTGAATTCAGCATTCGTAACTGGGTTCGGCGCAACGATATTTACCGGTCCGGCAAGCGAAGCATCAGTCAGAGCTCGCCTGATCGCTGCTACAACATCATCAAGGGCCACCCAGCTCATCCACTGTTTTCCGCTGCCAATACGACCGCCAATGCCCATGCGAAACGGCGTCAGCATTTTTGCGAGCGCGCCTCCGTCTGCGCTCAGGATGATTCCGAAACGGAGATTTACGACGCGAATTCCCTTCTCTGCAGCCGGACGCGTTGCGCCTTCCCATTCCACGCAAACATTTGAAAGAAAGTTTTTGCCCGGGCTGCTCGCCTCGTTGAGGGTTTCGTCAGCTCGATCCCCGTAATACCCAATCGCAGAGGCACAAAGAAAAGTTTTTGGCGGATGGTTGAGTTGCGTTAAGGCCTGGATAAGGAGCTGCGTGCCTTGCACACGACTCTCGCGAATGCGTCTTTTCTTTTCGTCACTCCAACGACCATCGGCGATGCTTTCGCCGGCGAGATGGACCACCGCCTCGAGTCCTTCGAGGTGCTCCCCGTCGATGACCCCGCGTTTCGGATCCCATGCAACTTCCGGGGCCCCCATCTGGCGTTCGCGTCGCACGAGACGGATTACTTCATGCCCGTCGTTAGTCAGCGAGGTCACCAGCGCCTTCCCAACTAATCCATGCGATCCGCTGATCAGGATTTTCATAAGCAAACCCCCGTCGTTTAGCGAAGACTGCGGAGCTAACCGCAAAGAATTACGATCCAGGAAATAACACGAAAGAAATATACAAATCTCGTTTGAAGGTAGACCTTATATTGCAGAGAGGTCAAATAGGACCGGCGAACAATCTCAAATTCTCTTGTGTTTTTTGCAGGGCGGTGTAGAATGCGCGAAGCTCGAAACGCGAATCGCAAAGAGTATCTCAGCCGCTCGATCTCAAGCGTTATTGTTGAGTTATAATCAGCTTAACTGCCGGGGCATTCCGCGTCGGCAGGCAAGTTCTCTAAGTTTTTGAAAGGAGCATCTTCACCATGCTTCGCAGGAAAATCCTCACGAGTCTTCTTTTTCTCTTCGCTATCCTTCCATTTGTAGTCCTCAGGCCGCGCGCCGGCACATCGGCTCCAAGCCTGCGACGTATAACCCAAACTCCGGAGGGAACTATTAGCTTGAATCCATCCCTCAGCGGGGATGGGCGGCATATTGTGTTCGAGTCAACCGCAGATCTGTCGCATGCGGGTACCGGCGAAGGGTTTCATGCCATTGATGCAACTGTGCAAGCCGAACCCGCGACCTTCGTTGAGATTGGTCGAACGCGAATAGTCTCTCCCGGAATCTCGCGGGACGGCTCGTCGATCGTTTTCGGTTCGACAGAGGATCTCGTTGGACAAAACTCAGATCGCAACTCAGAGGTTTTTCTAAGAACCACCGCCGGCGTGAGACAAATCACGAATACGGCGCCTGACTCTCTCGCCACGCGCACGGTGGACGGAAACTTTCAACCGAGCATCACCACGGACGCAATGCTGGTGGCCTTCGCTTCTAATAGAGATCTGGTAGGGAGCAACGGCGACTTGAATTTTGAAATCTTTATCTTCAGTACAGTCACGCAATCGCTATCGCAGTTAACTGACACAACGGGAATCCCAGGATCGACTGAACCAAAAATAAGCGGCAATGGTTTGCATTTGGCTTTCGTCCGGGACGACGGTCAAACGCAGGGTCGGTCTCTGATTTTCTATGACCTCATCACCCGCCAGCTGCGGACCATTGCAGAGAACGTTCAGGGTTTAGGCCTGACTTATGGACGGGCCATCAGTAATGAGGGAACGCGGGTGGTCTATTTTCGCGACATCGCAGAGCACCAGAGTCAGGTATTTCTGTACGAAGCGTCGAACAACAGCTCGAGGCAAATCACAAATCTAGGAGCTCGCGTTTCGGAAGTCCGTTTGAACCCCACAATCAGCGGTGACGGCAAACGCATCGCATTTGCCAGCCGCCGTAAGGTCTTGACAGCAAGCGACGGCAGCGTCGACCTTTACGTTTTTGATATCCCTACAAGCGAATTCATCCAACTGACCGACGCCCCAGCAAACGCCACTGCCGAAGTGGTCTCGTCTCTAAACGACGATGGCAGCCTGGTCGCGTTCAGTTTTCCGCGTGTGCTATCGGGTGACGTCTCATCAGGAGAGGCTGCGAACAACAGCGAAGTTTACCTCGCCACGGTTCCATCACGCGCTGCATTTGGTGCCTTAACTGTCCTCAACGCGGCGTCGCTTGGCAAAGAGCCCGGAATTCCGGCAACACTGCCTCGCGGCGGCATCGTAACCGGCAACGGACGCGCACTTGCAAACGAAAGTCTCAATGCAAGCAGATCCATCGACGGCACGTTCCCGCTCGAGCTGGCCGGAACCACCGTTGCGGTCAACGGCGTTGCCGCCCGGATGCTTTATGTCTCACCCGCGGAAGTAACGTTCGTCATCCCGAATGAAACCACCACTGGTATGGCCGAGATCGTAGTGACGAACGGCGACGGCTTTCAGTCACACGCAATGGTTCTAATCGATAACGTCTCGCCGGGAGTTTTCGCTACCACAGGTACGGGACAGGGCGACGGCGTCATCCTCAATGCAGATACGCTCGTGGCCCCGCCATTCGACCCTACCGGCGGCCGCTTGCGACTGAGTATCTTTATCACCGGAGTGCATAACGCAAGCAGTGTTTCTGTCCTCATAGGTGGCCAACCCGTCATTGTCGAATCCGTGAAAGCTTCGCCGGACTTACCCGGTCTTGATGAAATCCATGTACTCGTTCCAGCTGATTTGCGGGGCTCTGGTCAGGTTGAACTGCATGTTCATGCCGACAATCGCGAAAGCAACGTTGTTACTGTAAACCTGGGCGGGAGTGCGTTGCGCGACATTGTTGTCAACGAGTTGCTGGCGGATCCTCCGGACGGCATATCGGGCGATGCGAATCATGACGGCGTACGAAGCGCCTCCGACGATGAATTCATTGAGCTGGTAAATTCCACCACAGGCGATTTGGATCTGGCCGGCTATGAAATCCAAACTCGGGCACTTAACAGCAACACGGATGTGGTTCGTCACCGATTCGGCGGTCGTACGATCCTTCCCGCCGGCGCCGCCATCGTCATTTTCGGCGGCGGAACCCTGAACGCCTCCGACCCTGCGTTTGCTGGAGCGAAAATTCTGAAGGCTTCCAGCGGCTCTTTATCTTTCGCAAACTCGGGCGCGGTCGTTACTCTACGCGACCCTTCCGGCGCGATCGTCACCTTCGTGGCTTATGGGGGCACGACCGGTCTCAGAGGCGACCTCAACCAATCGCTGACACGTTCCCCAGACTTCACCGGTTCTTTCGTCCTCCACACACTTGCACCGGACAGCGCCATGGGCCCGTTTAGTCCGGGCGCTCATATCAACGGCGCGCCGTTTCTGCCAGCACCTGCAATAGCCCGCATTGAGCTCGAGCCGAACTCCACAACTCTGATGACAGGCCAGCAACAATTGTTCACGGCCCGCGCCCTCGGTGAAAACGATAACCCGATCGGCGACGTGATATTTGAGTGGGAATCAAGCGACCCGGGAATCGCATCGGTCGACCAGAACGGTACTGCGAGCGCGATCAGTCAGGGTAGGGCGCTCATCACAGCGTCTGCAAGACGTGTGCGATCTGCGGCAGCGACGGTGTTCGTTTCAGCGCCATCGCCCAGTCCGACGCCAACAGTTTTGCCATCGCCTTCGCCAAGCCCAACTTCATCGCCTTCACCATCCCCCGTGGCGCCACCGCCGATCGTCATCAGCGAGTTTCGCTCGCGAGGCCCGGGCGGAGCGAGTGACGAATTCATTGAACTCTATAACAACAGCGACACGCCGGTTGCCATTGGAGGTTGGAAGATCAAAGGCTCGAGCAGTTCAGGCACAATTAGCACGCGTCTTTCGATAACTGCGGGAACTGTGATTCCGGCGCGGGGGCATTTTTTGGCAACAAACAATGCCGGCTACAGTGGGGCCTCGCCAGCGGATCAGACTTATTCAAGCGGGGTCGCAGACGATGGCGGCATCGGCCTGACCCTGTCGAATGACCTTGTCGTGGATCAGGTCGGATTGAGCAGTGGCTCAGGTTTCCGAGAAGGTACTCACCTTGCGCCTCTCACGACTGACAGCAATCGGGGATATGAACGAAAGCCCGGCGGAAGTCTGGGCAGTACGGAGGACGCTAATGACAACTTGAACGATTTCCGACTCGTTGCACCGAGTGATCCACAGAACCTTGCGAGTGTCCCAACACCTGGACCATCGCCAACTCCAACACCAAGTCCTTCACCGAGTCCGACGCCAGTGCCGACACCCACACCGTCGCCGAGCCCCTCGCCTTCTCCGACACCGACACCACTGCCGACGCCTTCGCCGTCACCAACCGCTTCGCCAACACCTTTGCCGTCGGTTTTGATCAGTGAATTCCGCACGCGTGGTCCAAACGGCGCTAGTGATGAATTCATAGAGATCTACAACAACACCGCCTCAGCGGTCGCGCTTGGTGGTTGGAAAGTCAAGGGGTCCAGCAGTGCCGGAACTGTGACGACGCGAGCTACGTTGTCGAGCGGAATAATGGTTCCAGCTCACGGTCATTTACTGCTCGCAAACTCAGCGGGCTACAGCGGCAGTGTCACTCCGGACCAAACCTACAGCAGCGGCCTTGCGGACGATGGCGGGATTGCGCTTACCACGCAAACAGATCAAATCATCGATCAGGCAGGCATGAGTTTGGGTTCGGCATTCAAGGAAGGAGCGGTGCTAACTCCGCAGTCAGGCACGGCAAATCAGAGCTACGAACGCAAACCGGGCGGGCTATTGGGAAGCGGGCAGGATTCAAACGATAACGCGACGGATTTTCAGCATCTTACGCCGAGTGATCCACAGAATCTGTCAAGCAACCCTGCGCCCGGGCCATCACCAACTCCCTCGCCAACTCCTACACCAACACCGACCTCTTCTCCTTCACCCAGCCCGTCGCCCTCTCCTTCTCCGTCTGTAAGTCCCTCTCCCACTCCGTTACCGATCGCGAACGTGGTGATAAGCCAGGTCTATGGCGGTGGGGGCAATTCCGGCGCTCAGTTTCGCAACGACTTTATCGAAATCTTCAATCGCGGCGGTGTAGCGGTGGATTTAGCGGGCTGGTCGGTGCAGTACGCAAGCGCGACTTCAACGAGTTGGTCTGTAACAAGTCTGACCGCAGCGACCCTCGCTCCGGGTCAGTACTACCTGATTCAGGAGGCATCGGGAGGAACAACTGGACAAAGCCTGCCTCCGGCCGATGCTTTGGGCACGATCAATCTGGCATCGAGTTCGGGAAAAGTGGCACTCGCCAATAACTCCACCTCACTATTGGGAGCATGTCCGACAAGTGACTCAATCGTCGATCTGGTGGGCTACGGAACCACTGCAAATTGTTTTGAGGGAACGGGGCCTGCGCCTGCACCCGGAAATACATCTGCGATACATCGGGGGTCAAACGGCTGCACTGATACGCAGAGTAACGGAGGTGACTTCGCAACGGGATCACCTAATCCGCGAAACAGCTCGGCGGCTCTCAATTTCTGCTCAAGTGCGGCATTGCTTCGCACTTATTCAGGAACATGGCTGGATTGGATTGGCAACTTGCCTGGAAAGCCGAGACTGAAGATCGGCGTCAGGGCCGATGTAGGACGATCGACGAAATTACACGAAAATTTCTTTCGTGTGTTTTCGTGTATCCTCGATACCAGCTAAATCGCTATCGCACTATGCCGGCAAGCGGACTCGAGGCGCTCGCATACAAACGCTTCTGCATCCGTCCGGCCAGAAAGGCCAGCCGGCCTGCGGTGATCGCCAGCTTCATTGCTTCTGCCATCTTTGCCGGGTCGAGAGCCTCGGCAATTGCTGTATTCATCAGCACTGCATCGGCTCCCAGCTCCATGGCGATCGCTGCGTCGCTGGCTGTGCCTACACCTGCATCGACGATGATTGTCGCCTCAGGCAACTGCTCGCGCATGATCCGCAGGTTAGTGGGATTCTGGAGGCCCAGGCCCGACCCGATTGGCGCCGCCAGCGGCATCACGGCAGGACAGCCCACATCAAGCAGCTTCTTCGCCATGATCAGGTCGTCGTTGAAATACGGGAGAACGACAAAGCCCTCTTTAACCAATACCCTGGCAGCCTCGAGCGTCTGCTCGTTGTCGGGGAAAAGTGTGGTCTGATCGCCGATCACTTCGAGCTTCAAGAGATCTGTTTGCAAAGCCTCGCGCGCGAGCCGAGCCGTGCGAATCGCTTCTTCAGCGCTGTAGCAGCCCGCCGTGTTGGGCAGAATTTGTAATGAAGGTGAAAGGTGATCGAGAAACGACTCGGAACTGCGATCGAGCGGAACCCGGCGCACCGCTACTGTGACCATCTCCGCACCAGAAGCCCGATGCGCAGCTTTCATTTCCTCGTGATTGCGATATTTGCCAGTTCCGATAATCAGGCGAGAACCAAAGACAAGTTTGCCTATCTTGAGTCGATCTTCCAGAGCCGCCGTAGCCGTTGACATTTTCTATTCGAACCTCAACTTGTGATTTGTATTCAACTTTACACCCTCGCGCCTTGAAGCGAAAACCGAATCCACGAAATCACACGAAACCCCCAGGCGCTTTTTCAGTTTCGTGTGATTTAGTGGGTCATATCCTTCGGCTCTATCACCAGCCACGGAGAGTACCGGAAAGACAAGCAAGCATTCGGAGCCTCCACCTACGAAGTGGACAATCTCAATTCGATCGGCGTCGGTCAACTTTGTCGCTGGCCAGGCAGCACGCGGAACGACCTGACCATTCAATTCCGCAGCTATCCTTTCGGGTTTCAGGTTGAGGTCGGTCAGCAGGTCCAGAAGCGACGATTGCGGTTCCAGGTCTCTTACTTCACCGTTAACGTAAACGCGCAAGTTCCTGGACCTCACTTGCCTGGATGCACGATCCGCCGAATCTCCGTCGACAGTCCATGAGCAGCCGCTCGGACCAGAATAGCCGCACGACCAGAAGTGAATTCCGGAATTCGGGTTTCGACAGTGGCGACGCCATCGCGCTCTGTTTTGGTGGAATAGATTTGCGGTCTGAAAGTCGTGCCGAGAACCTTCAGTGAAACCACCACGTCTTTCAGCGGCTTCTCCGTGTGGCCTGACCGTTGAATGACGAGCACGCGAAGGGTCAAGGATTGCCCTGAACGAAAGTCCCCTTCATCCAACAGAGTAACCACCAGACCCTCATCAGTGACTGGCATTTCTCCGAGAGGCGATTGGGAACGCGTATCTTTGGTTGTGTCAGACTGTTGGGCGCTGGACAGTCCGGTAAGGGTGACTTCCGGATCAAACTCCGGTTCCGGCTCGGCTGATTCTCTTATTTTGACTTCAGATGGTGCAGGCTCGTATTCCGGAAGCGCCGGACCAAACTCTATTTCTTCCGTGATCGTTATCTTTTCTGTCTCGTCTATCTCTTCTATCTCTTCCGGAGCCGCTACATTCGAGGTTCCAGGTAGTGAGCCCATCCGCTTCAGGTCCTCGATTCGCCCCGAGTGGATAGCGGCACAAATCAACCGGTGTTGCCGCTTGAGCCTCTCTGCAAGAACGGCCTCATTAAATCCGGAAGCGACCAAATCTGAATAGGGTGCGCGTTTACTGGCCAGGATAGCGCCGCCGGAGTAAACGAGAGAAAGGATTATGGGAGAATCGAGACCTTTGTCTTCGGTCTGCACATGATAAACGACGCCATCATGTTCTACGTCAGTATTAAAGCCGGTAATCACGATCCTTCGGTTCCAGCTCTCATCTCAGTATGCGCAAAAAATCCAATCTGTCGAAGTGAGGACAACTGAAGGTAACACAGCAATTTTTGTAGGGTCAATGACCTTTTTTTAGGCTGATTTGTGCAGTTTAAGCTAGCTTGACACCCCTGATCAGTTCGACTAGGATTTCGCTTGTACAATGATTCTCAATCTTAGAATGACGGCTACTATTGCCGTGGTCGATTCGAAATGCACCAGGATCGATCCTCTTGCGAAGGTTTGTGTCTGAAATGTCCTTCAGACTGTACGACTACCTGCCTGTTCTCCTGATGTTCATCGTCGCCGCCGGCTTTGCCGCAGGGAACGTCTTCATTTCACAATTTATCGGTCAAAGAAAGCGCACGAAAACAAAGTTAATGCCGTATGAGTGCGGCAAAGATCCGGTGGGAACTGCGCGAGAGCGCTTTTCAGTAAAGTTCTACCTGATCGCGATGATCTTCATTCTATTCGATATAGAGGTCATTTTTTTGATTCCCTGGGCAGTCGTCTTCAGATCGTTTGTAGCCCTGGGCTCTGCCTCCCGAAATCTCATTTACGGCGAGATGATGATCTTTGTGGTACTGCTGCTCGCGGGCTACTTGTATGTTTTGAAAAAAGGGGCGTTCGAGTGGAGCGACCGAGCCCGAATGGAAGCCGAGGCCGAAGCCCGATTGTTGACTGATATGGAAATGCGACGCGCTGGAACCAGACGCACGGCCGCCTGAAAGAAGTTTTATGGGTCTTGAGAACATCATTGCTGAAGCTTTACCCGAGGTTTTGACCACCCGATTAGATTCGCTTATCAACTGGGCGCGGAAGTCGTCGCTTTGGCCTGCAACGTTTGGACTTGCATGCTGCGCAATAGAAATGATGAATGCCACCTCGTCGCGAAACGACCTGGCGCGCTTTGGCTCGGAAGTATTCCGCGCCAGCCCGCGACAAGCAGACGTGATGATTGTTTCGGGACGGGTGTCGCGAAAGATGGCGCCTGTGCTGCGGCGAATTTACGACCAGATGCCTGAACCCAAATGGGTGATTTCGATGGGAGCTTGTGCCACCTCGGGTGGAGTTTTTGACAACTACGCCATCGTGCAGGGAGTGGATAAGATCGTTCCGGTCGACGTCTACATTCCCGGCTGTCCCCCGCGACCGGAGATGCTCATTCATGCAGTTATGATGTTGCAGGAAAAGGTCGGCAAAGAGTCTTCGCGTGATCGCAAAGACATTCCGCAGGAAGACGCACAAAGAGCGGTAGCGCCGGGGACGCTGCCGGTTACGGACGGCTCGACTGTCAGCAATAACCTTGCGCCCGAAACTCGCCCCTACACTATTGCATCCAGGCACGAACGCCGGCGTTCTTCGTAACGACGAGGTAAGACAGGGTCAGCGATGACAGTAGGGGACAACGAAAAGATCTCGCGGGATCAAACAACACCAGAACCTGAGCAAAAAGTGACGCCGTCACAAGTGGTGGCGGCGTTAACGCGTCAGCATCCGGAGTGGATTTCTGAGGTCGTTGAGGCCCTGAATGAAACAACCGCCTTCGTGAAACGCGAACACATCGTCGCAGTCTGTGCCTATTTAAAATCTACACCCGAAGCCAGCTTTGATTTCCTGGCCGACATTTCTGGTGTGGATCGAGGACCGGAAGAAGAACCACGGTTCGAAGTCAACTATCATCTTTTCTCCACTACCAAGCATCATCGGCTTCGACTCAAGGTTCTGTTATCCGACGAAGACCCGCATGTCTCGACAGTTACGGGTGTGTGGCGCACAGCAAACTGGCACGAGCGGGAAACATTCGATCTGTTCGGAGTAGTTTTTGACGGGCACCCGGATCTGCGGCGAATTCTCTTGCCGGACGACTGGCAGGGCTATGCCTTGCGTAAGGATTTTCCGCTGCGCGGGTACGAGCCATATAGTTTGAAATAGTTTCAAGTTCCAAATTTCAAGTTTCAGTTTCCACACTGAAACCTGAGACCTGAAACTTGAAACTTAGAACTTGAAACTTGGAACTTGAGGGCTTTAGCGATTCATGAGTGTAACGCTTCCACCAACCGTTGAAATCGTCAGTCAGCCGCTGGACACTCAGATGACGATCTCGATGGGTCCGCAGCATCCTTCGACGCACGGTGTGTTGCGACTCGAACTCGTGCTCGATGGCGAGATGGTGGTCAAAGCCAAGCCCGATATCGGGTATCTCCACACTGGCATGGAGAAGCTCTTTGAGTACAAAAAGTACCAGCAGGGCATCGTGATTACGGATCGGATGGATTACCTCAATCCGCTGGGCAACAATCTTGCCTACGTAATGGCCGTCGAGAAGCTGCTCGAGCTGGAGATTCCCGAGCGGGCTCAAACAATTCGCGTCCTATTCTGTGAATTGCAGCGCATTGCTTCGCATCTGGTTTGGCTCGGCACCCATGCGCTCGACATCGGTGCGATGACCGTATTTTTTTACTGTTTTCGCGAACGGGAAAAGATCCTGAACCTGATCGAAGCCGCCTCAGGCGGACGTCTCACGCCCTCTTATTTTCGTATTGGCGGGTTGATGATGGATCTGCCGCCCGGCTTCGAACGGCGCGTACAGCAGTTTCAAGATGGGTTTCCTCGGTCAATCGACGAGTTTCACAAACTTCTTACCAGGAACAAAATCTTCCAGAAGCGCACCAGGGACGTCGGCCGCATCTCTGCCGCGGACGCGATCGATTGGGGCCTTTCCGGACCATGTTTGCGCGGCAGCGGCGTGAACCTCGATATTCGGCGCGCGAATCCTTATACAGGCTACGAGCATTACGACTTTGAAGTGCCCACAGAGAGTGACGGAGACGTGTGGGCTCGCTATTTGGTCCGCATGCGCGAGATGAAAGAGTCACACAAGATAGTCGCCCAGGCACTGGCTCGATTAAAGCCAGGTCCGGTGAAGGCCGATGCACCGAAGGTCGTCTTGCCGGATCGAGAAGCGATGAAGACCCACATGGACGCGTTGATTCATCACTTCCTGATCGTGGCAGAGGGCTTTGATGTGCCGGCGGGTGAAGTTTATCTGCCGATCGAGGCTTCGAAGGGCGAGCTCGGAGTCTATGTCAAATCGGACGGTGGGCCAAAGCCGGCGCGGGTTCACGTGCGTGGGCCAAGCTTTGTGAACCTTTCAGCGCTCCCGCACATGTCCGAGGGTGCAATGGTTGCAGACATCGTGGCGATAATCGGTTCACTCGATATCGTATTGGGAGAAATTGATCGTTGATTATCCGCCACCATCAAATCGGCAATCGGCAATTGGCAATCGGCAATAACGTATGAGCCAGCAATTGACCCAGATTCAGCCGCTCTCGCAGCCGGTCGATATTGCGGACGAGATTGCGGCCTTCTCCCCTGCCGTCGAGGCGGAAATCGATCGACATCTCGCAAAGTATCCGGTTGCCCGATCTGCAATCCTCCCCTTGATGTTCATTGTGCAGCGAGAGCGTGGCTATCTTGATCCTGGCGGAGTGAGGTATCTGGCCAAGCGTCTGCGCTTGCGCTACACGGACATCTGGGAGGTCGCAACCTTCTATTCGATGATCCAGACGAAGCCCGTTGGCCGATACCATATTCAGATCTGTAAAACGCTCTCTTGTAAGATCATGGGCGAGGGGAAAATTACTGAACACGTTTGTCAACGCCTTGGCATTAAGCCTGGCGAGACTACAGCAGACGGAAAGTTTACTGTTTCGCTCGTCGAGTGCCTTGGTTCGTGCGGCACGGCTCCGATGTTTCAGGTCAACTTTGATTATCACGAGAACCTGACACCGGAGAGGGTTGATAAGATTCTGGATTCATTGGTTTGAGGTCAAGTCGTGACTTGTTTTGTTCGGCGAAAAACGGATCCACGAAATAACACTGAAACTGTGTCAATTCGTCGAGGGTATTCAGGTGCAGTTGCAACTGCAACGCACCGCCGTGGGAAATGACCATGTTTATTGGCGCTGTCGGATGCAAACCGCTTCAGCTTGCGCGAGTCCACCTGGAAAACTCGCGATCACTGGAGGTGTATCGACGACACGGTGGCTATGAAGCGCTCAATACTGTCCTGACCTCGATGTCGCCGGATGACGTGATCAATGAAGTGAAGAAATCAGCCTTGCGTGGACGCGGCGGTGCGGGTTTTCCCACCGGAATGAAATGGAGCTTTGTCCCAAAAGATTCTCCCAAGCCGAAATATGTAGTCTGCAATGCCGACGAGTCCGAGCCCGGCACGTTCAAGGATCGTTATTTGATGGAGCGCGATCCGCACATGCTGGTTGAAGGCATGCTGATCGCGGCGTTCGCGTTGGGCGCCAAAACGAACTTTATCTATACGCGCGGCGAGTACAAATATCTGATAGACATCATGGATCAGGCGCTGGACGAAGCGCGCCGCGCGGGACTCCTGGGCCAGAAAATTCTGAACTCGGACTTCTCCTGCGAAATTTATACGCACACCGGCGCGGGCGCGTACATTTGCGGAGAAGAGACGGCGTTGCTCAGCTCGCTGGAAGGATTTCGCGGTCATCCTCGCATGAAGCCCCCCTTCCCCGCGGTATCCGGCCTATATGCCTGCCCGACCGTGGTGAACAATGTCGAGACCCTTACCGCCGTACCCGACATAATCAAGATGGGTGGAGAGGCTTATCAAAAACTGGGCACGGAGAAGAGCGGTGGAACAAAACTCTGGTCCGTCTCTGGACATGTGAATCGTCCCGGTGTTTACGAGCTGCCCATGGGCTATGACGACATGGAAAAGTTCATCATGGAAGATTGCCAGGGCATGCGGGACGGCAAAGCCCTGAAAGCGGTGATTCCCGGAGGCTCATCGGTCTATATCATCCGCGCCGATCAGATCCTCGGCAAAGATGTGCGCATGGACTACGAGGGACTGGTCGCGGGAGGCTCGATGGTGGGTTCTGGAGGCTTTATCGTGATGGACGAGACCGTCGATGTTTTTGAATCGACACAGAACCTCACCGAATTCTACAAGCATGAATCATGCGGCTGGTGTACGCCGTGTCGCGAAGGAACAGACTGGCTGGTGAAGGTTTTTAAACGCATCTCGTCCGGCGGCGGCGTTCCCGAGGACGCGCAGTTGATGCTTGATCTGTGCGACAACATAGAAGGCAAGTCGTTCTGCCCGCTCGGTGATGCTGCGGCTTGGCCAATTCAATCAGCAATCAAGAGGTTTCCGGAAGACTTTAAGAAGCACCTGACGAACGGCCAGCAATGAATTGTGATTCATGACCCGAGCGGCAGAAAGCCCCGCGCGTGCCAACTGAAAAGAGATCGATCCACGAAGTAACACGAAGAAAGACCAGTAAGAGCCAGACCCAATGTCAACAGAGTTTATAAAGGTCACGATCAACGGTAAAGACTTTCAGGTTCCCAAGGGCGCGAGGCTGATCGATGTTTGCCGGGAAAACAGTTTTGATATTCCTTCGTTCTGTTACTACGCCGACCTCGCGCTTCAGGCATCCTGCCGTATGTGCCTCGTGCGCATTGAAAAGATGCCCAAGCTCCAAACTTCCTGCACCATCACTTGCACTGATGGAATGATCGTCACCACGCAGAGTGAAGAGATTGAAAAAGCGCAGCGCGCCATGATGGAGTTTTTGCTCGCCAACCATCCGCTGGATTGCCCGGTCTGCGATCGCGGCGGCGAGTGCGAGTTGCAGGAGATGACTTTTGACTGGGGCGGGCTGGAAGAACGTTTTACCGAAAGGAAGAATTACCAGCCCGAAAAATACTTATCCCCAATGGTCGCAAACGACCCGCAGCGCTGCATTCTTTGCAAACGCTGCACACGCGTTTGCGATGAATGGATGGGCGAGGATGCAATCGAAGCAGGCGGCCGCGGCGCCGGGACGGTAATTGGTACCTATCTCGGCTGGCTCGATTGTTCGCAATGTGGCAATTGCATCGAAGTTTGTCCGACCGGTACTTTGCTGGACGCCACATATCGACACCAGGCGCGTCCCTGGGAACTAACTCAAACTGTTTCTACCTGCACCTATTGCTCCGACGGTTGCCAGATGTCGCTCGGCTCACGCGGGGGTGAACTGATGCGCGTGGTGGCTCGAGATCGCTACGTGAATGGGTTGAACGGCGAGTTTCTCTGTATCAAGGGACGCTTCGGACATCCTTTCGTCAATCACGAAGCGCGTATTCGCACCCCGCTGATTCGCTACAAAAAAGGCGGCAAACTCATTCCGGCCACCTGGGATGAAGCCATTGCCCACGTTGCCCTGAAGCTGGACGAGATCGCGGACAAACACGGGCGTAACACGATTGGAATTGTCGCCAGCCCGCGTCTGACTAATGAGTCCCTCTACACCCTGCGTAAGTTTGCGACCGAGTTGGTGGGTACGGACAACTATGCCGGCGGCGATGCTTTTAGTTTGAAACCATTCTTTGCCAGCCTGGCAGGAAAACTCGCCACCCACCGCGACATTCGTTACGCCAAAACCATTCTGCTAATCGGCGGTGAACCCGAAGAGCTGCAGCCGCTAACGGGAAAACAGGTTCGCCAGGCAGTGCGCAATGGTGGGGCAATGTTGATTGTCGCCAACAGTGTGCCAATCCGTCTGACGGAGCAAGCCTCGCAGTTTATTCATCTTCGCCGAGGAACGGAAGACGCAATCGCTCTGGCGCTGCTGGGAACCGATAACGACTCACTGATCGTCAAGAAGGCAGGTATCGATCAAAAAGAGCTCGACAGTCTGCGCCAGGCGATTGCCGAAACAAAAGGCGATCTGGTTGTGATGTTCGGCGGCGAGTTATCTGCCGACGCTCAAGCGATGCTGGGGCATTTACCCCATTTGCTTACCTCCTCCGACATGCGTGTACTGCTGCACCCGCTGCCGCTTTTTAACAACAGCGTCGGCGCTCACGACATGGGCTGGGATGAAGGCGCGATGACTGCGTCGCAGATGCTGGACGCCGCCGGCGATGAAATTCGCGCAATGTATGTCGCCGGCAGCTTTCTTCCTGCTCATCTCAAGGATCGCGAAGACGCGCTGGGAAGGCTCGAGTTTCTGGTGGTGCAGGAGCTGTTCGAAACGAAGACCTCAGCCTACGCTGACGTCATTCTGCCGGCGGCATCATTTGCGGAGATTGATGGCACCTTCACAAACAATGACGGCTTCGTACAACGAGTAAGACAATCTATTCCACCCGTGCATCAGGCAAAGCCCGACTGGGTAATTACAGCGCAACTGGCTTCGAAACTGGGAGTTGACTTTGGTTTTAACCAGTCTGCCCCGGCGGTATTTCGAGAGATCGCTGCGCGGGTGCCGGCTTACTCGGAATTGCGCTATCCCCTGTTGAAGGATGAGACCCATCCGGTGCAGGTAAAGCATTCGTTGGCCGAGCAGCGGGACACCCTGGAATGGAAGGCCGGCCTCAGAACCGTGCTTGAGGATTTCAATCCGCAGGCTGAGAAGATCGCGGGAACTCCAGAAGTCGGACACGAACTTTTCAAGATAGGCACCTTGACTGATAAGGTGCCGCAATTTCATTTGCTTGCTGCCGGAAACCCCCGTCCCGAAACTGTCAGGATTTCACCCCTCTACCAGATCACATTGGATGCTGATCTAAGGCGCGAAACTGCAATTGTTGGAGATTGAGCAAAGGTAGCTCAGTTTGAATGGATCTGACGATTAACATCGTTCTGTATTTCGTAGCGATCACCATCGCCTTTCTCACCATCATGCTGATGGTCGCCGCCACGGTGCTGGCCGAACGCCGCGTGCTCGCGTTTCTACAGGGACGTCTGGGACCAAATCGCGTCGGCTATGGCGGTGTGCTGCAGCCCTTCGCAGACTTCATCAAGACTATGATGAAGGAGGATCTGGTTCCGGCCCAGACAACCAAGTTTGTCTTCCTGTTGGCGCCCATGATTGCCGTAATCACAGCGATCATGGCAATCCTTGTTTATCCTTTTGGTCCAACCATTAACCTCCCGCTGATTGGACCACTCCAGTTGGTAATCGCTCGCTTCGACGTGGGTTTATTGTATGTGCTGGGCATAACTTCGGTGGGAGTTTACGGCATTGCGCTGGCCGGCTGGTCCTCGAATAACAAATACAGCTTAATGGGTGGCCTGCGTTCTTCGGCCCAGATGATCTCTTATGAGCTGAGTCTGGGCTTGTCACTGGTCGGGGTGGTTTTGATTGCCGGAACCCTGGACATCTACAGCATTGTCGAGCAGCAATCCGGTTGGTGGGGGTTTCACTGGAACATTTTTTATCAGCCGCTGGGATTTATTATCTACCTGATATCCGCGATCGCCGAAACGAACCGCGTTCCTTTTGATCTGCCCGAAGCCGAAACAGAATTGGTCGCAGGCTTTCACACTGAGTACAGTTCGATAAAGTTTCTTCTGTTCTTTAACGCGGAATACATAAACATGATTACCGTCTCGATGCTGGCCACCACTCTGTTCCTGGGTGGCTGGCAGGGACCTCTCGTAGCTCAGTTTCCGTTGCTGGGCGTCTTTTACTTCCTGATAAAAATTCTGTTTTTTCTGTTCTTGTACATTTGGCTGCGAGGCACTCTGCCACGTTTTCGGTTTGATCAACTGATGAGCTTTGGTTGGAAATTCCTGATGCCGGTGGCGATCCTGAACATTATTCTTACGGCCAGTGTCGCTTTTGCTCTGGCGGCGCTTGGGTGGCTCTAGTGGTGAAATTTGTGATTCTTCATTAATACATAGCAGGAGCTACTAAACTCGCAAGAATGCTCGCTCTTCTATTCATCATATTTGCCGGTATGGCAATCGGTTGTGCGGTGGCTGTTGTGGCCCAGCGCAATCCGCTTTACAGCGCGATCTCTCTGATTGGCGTTTTCATCTCCCTGGCGTGCCTTTACGTGATGCTGGCGGCTCCGTTTATCGCAGCCGTTCAGGTGATCGTTTATGCGGGTGCGATCATGGTATTGGTAGTCTTTGTGATCATGCTCCTCAATGTTGAGGAAGAAGAACGACGACGGCCGCGGCTGAAGTTTCTGGTGCCTGTGGCGATCGGATTGGCTGCGGTGCTGGTGGCTGAGACATCGTTCATTATGTACTCGGTTCGTTTCTCACCGTTCACTCCCACTGAGAACGTATCCAATACCGGTTTAACGTCACAGATCGGGACTGGATTGTTTACCACGTATCTGCTGCCATTTGAGATTACCTCCGTTCTGCTTTTGATGGCGATTGTGGGAGCCATGACTTTGACGCGACGAAGCGCAAGCTTGTCGCCGACTGCACGCATCGTGCCCGGGACGCAGATTCTGGCGATGGATATTCTCACTCCCGGCTCGTCTGAGAATCTGACAGCAGTTGAAACCGACACTACTACTGAGGCAGCGCTGTTGCTTGGAGTAAAGCCGCGCCAGGCCCCGGAGGAAGACGAGGAAATATGATGCCGCAATTGTGGTGGTATCTGGCGCTGTCGGCGGTGCTTTTCACTATTGGGGTAGTGGGCGTAATTATTAAACGAAACGTAATCGCCATGTTCATGTGCATCGAGTTGATGCTCAACGCGGTGAACCTGACGTTTGTCGCATTCTCGAGTTTCTTCCAGGACATCAACGGACAGCTCTTCGTTTTCATAGTCATGACCGTTGCGGCTGCGGAAGCCGCGGTCGGCCTGGGGATAATCATCACCATTTTCCGCAACCGGGAATCGCTGGATGTTGATGATGCCAGTATTTTGAAGCTTTAAGTTGGTCAGTGGTCAGTGGTCAGAGGTCGGTGGTCAGTGTCAATAGTCAGTGGTTAACAACTGACTAGACCACGGGCCACTAACAACTGACCACTGACCACTGGCAACTGACCACTGACCACTGACCCGAAAATTAATGCAATCTAACCACCTTCTTAGTGTAATCATCTTTGCTCCGCTTGCCGGGGCGCTGGTTAACTGGTTTGTCGGCCGAAGGCTGCGCAGTGAACGATTCATCGCCTTCGTTGCCTGCGGGGCGGTCGGGCTGTCGACGCTGGTGGCGTTCTATCTTGCTTTCAAGTCGGAAGGCGCGCTGCGCAGCGAGCAGCCAATTCTTGATCATCTCTGGACCTGGATTCAGGTGGGCCGCTTTCGCGCCGACTTTGGCCTCGCGATGGATCGGTTGAGCAGTGTCTACGCACTGTTTGTCACCTTCGTCGGCTTTTTGATTCATCTCTTCGCCGTCGGCTACATGCAGGAAGATCGCGGTTTCTATCGCTTCTTCGCCTTTCTAAATTTGTTCATGTTCGCGATGTTGACACTCGTCCTCGCCGACAATTTCCTGTTGATGTTTGTCGGCTGGGAAGGCGTCGGACTCTGCTCATATCTCCTGATTGGCTACTACACGGATCGCCGCGAGGCCGGCGATGCCGCCAAGAAAGCCTTTATTACAAATCGAGTTGGCGACTGGGGCTTCATTCTCGGGGTGATGCTGGTTTTCTCCCTAACCTCGGCCACCGGTAAGGCATCTATCAGCTTCTTTGATAAACCGGCTCAGGGCGTTACCAGCGCGCTACAAACGATCGCCGTAATGAATGTGGATCCTTTCACGTGGCATGCACTTATTGCCGGAGGAGTAACCTCGGTCGCGCTGCTGCTCTTTATCGGCGCCGTCGGCAAGAGTGCTCAGATTCCTCTTTATGTTTGGCTGCCGGATGCGATGGCTGGACCAACGCCGGTATCAGCTCTCATTCATGCCGCGACAATGGTCACCGCCGGCGTTTACATGATTGTGCGCTGTTCGGCTATATACACCCACGCGCCTTCAGCGATGTTCCTGGTGGCCATTATCGGAGCAGCCACCGCTTTGTATGCCGCGACGATCGGTCTGGCGCAAAACGACATCAAGAAGGTCTTGGCTTACTCGACCATCTCGCAGCTCGGCTACATGTTCCTGGCCTGTGGTGTGGGCGCCTTCGTCGCTGCCATTTTCCATGTAGTGACACACGCGTTCTTTAAGGCTCTGCTGTTCCTCGGCTCTGGTTCAGTGATTAATGGCGTGCATCACGAACAGGACATGCGGCGCATGGGCGGCCTGCGGAAATACATGCCCATCACTTTCGCCACCATGCTTACCGGCTGGCTGGCAATTTGTGGCATTCCTTTCTTTGCGGGGTTCTTCTCCAAGGACGAAATCCTCTGGAAAACCTGGAGCGCTAGCTCATTCATGCTGCCCAGTCCGATCTGGAGCAAGGCATTGTGGTTTGTTGGCGCGGTCACTGCTCTCTTAACGGCTGTCTACATGACTCGCATGATGGTCATGACGTTCTGGGGCGACGAGCGCTTCCGCCAAACGCAATCTACTCATGACGGGGAATCAGAACTTCCAACTCCGAGCCACGACCTGGCGCACGCTCATGATCCGCACCATGAACCGCACGAATCTCCCTGGGTAATGACCGTCCCGCTCATCGTCCTGGCTGTGCTGTCAACCCTCGGGGGTCTTATAGGAATACCCTACGCGCTGAGTTCGTTTTTTACTGACCATCCGGTGAATTACATCGAGAGGACTTTGGATCCGGTAGTACATCGGGTTCCCGCCCCGCATGCGGAACAGGCCGAAGCAAGCGTTCCTAAAATGTTGTCGCCACCACCACAACCAGTCGATGGGCCACCTGCAATACGACCCCTTGGCGAAGGAAAGGGGGACTTGGAAACCGTTCATTCACAGGAAGAGATCACCCAGGAACGTCTTCTGGCGTTGCTTTCGGCACTAATCGCGGTCTCTGGTATCGGGATCGGTTGGTACGTCTTTAAGAAACGGCCACTACTGCAAATGCCTCGCATTCTGGAAAACAAGTATTACGTCGACGAGATCTACGACGCGGCGGTGATTCGTCCTATTGAGGTCGGCTCGCGCGAGGGTCTGTGGAAGATCTTCGACATCGGAGTAATTGACGGGCTTTTACATGCTCTTGGCGAGGCTGTCTCGGAGGCGGCCCGGCTGTTCAGACATCTGCAAGCAGGTTTCGTCCGCGGGTATGCCGCGATTATTTTGGTGGGCGCACTCGCAATGATTGGTTTCTTTGTGTATCTGGGCGCCCACGCTTTGGGTCTGGGTCGTTAGTCTTATGGAGCGACATCTTCTGACAATTGTGATCCTGGCGCCTTTCGTGGGCGCGCTGGTGGCGCTCGGCTACAGACTGGTCCCGGGTCGAAAAGAAGAAAACTACAAGTGGATCGCCCTGGTGTTCGCCCTGGTAACGTTCGCGCTCTCGTTGCTGCTGCTCCGCAGCCGAATCAGCAGCCAGGGCTTTAGCTTTGAAGAGAACATTTCCTGGATTGGCGCAATCGGAGCCCGATATCACATAGGTGTTGACGGTATCAGCCTATGGCTGGTCTTGCTGACCACCTTGTTGATGCCGATTGCGATACTATCGAGCTGGCGAGCCATAACCAGGCAACAACTTTTCTATTACGTGTTTCTACTGATCCTCACCAGTGCCATGATCGGTGTATTCGTGGCACTCGACCTGCTCCTTTTTTACCTCTTCTTTGAAGCGTCGCTGGTGCCGATGTTCTTTCTGATCGGCATTTGGGGTGGCGAAAGACGAATCTATGCGGCCATAAAGTTTTTCATCTACACGTCAGTCGGCAGCTTGCTGATGTTGGTGGCAATCATTGCGGTCTATTTCATCTACAACACTTTCGACTATGTCACCATTGCCAATGCCGTTCGCAATGGTTCCTCCGTGGCGGCATTGCGATCGCCACAGATGGAATATTTCATCTTCGCTGCATTCGCCCTGGCGTTCAGCATTAAGGTGCCGCTGTTTCCGTTTCATACCTGGCTGCCGGATGCTCACACCGAGGCGCCCACTGCGGCTTCTGTAATCCTCGCAGGCGTCTTGCTCAAAATGGGTACTTACGGTCTGCTGCGCTTCAACCTTGGCCTCTTCCCTGCCTCGGCGAGGTTCTGGGCGCCTGTGTTTATCGTACTCGCAGTGATCGGGATCATCTATGGCGCGCTGGTGGCGATGGTCCAGCCTGACATGAAACGACTCGTGGCTTATTCATCGGTCAGCCACATGGGCTTTGTCGTTCTCGGACTGTTTTCATTTACCGACCTGGGAATGCAGGGGGCGCTCTATCAAATGCTGAATCACGGGGTTTCCACGGGAGCTCTATTCCTCTTTGTCGGCTTTATTTATGAGCGCCGTCACACGAGGATGATTAGCGATTTTGGTGGCCTGTCAACGCCAATGCCCTGGTTTGCGACCCTGCTTGTGATTGCCTCGCTTTCGTCGATCGGACTGCCGTTCTTGAACGGGTTCGTCGGCGAATTTTTGATAATGATCGGTACCTGGACCTCGACCGCAATAACCCACCCCTGGATCGCCACCATGCTCGCGGGAACCGGGGTAATCTGGGCTGCGGTCTACATGTTATGGATGCTGCAAAGAGTGTTGTTCGGCAAGGTCACACATCCTGAGAACTCCACGCTTGCCGATTTGAACGCTCGCGAGCTTGGGTTGCTTGTGCCGCTGCTCCTGTTGATGTTGTTCATGGGAGTCTACCCTCGTCCGTTTCTGGATCGCTCACGCGCCGGTATAGAAGCGGTACGCGAACAGCTGGGAGCGCCTCCGAGCGGTGGCAGCTTTGCCATGAGCGATCCTGATAAATAAGGCTCGGGAAGCTCGTATACAGTGTTTGAGAGAACTTTTCTATGAACTTCTTCCTGGCTCAACAGTTGCCGCCTGACGTCAACTTCTGGATCATTTTGCCGGAATTGATCGTTTGTGTGCTCGGTGTTGTGGTGATGATGGTGGATGCTTTCGGACGGCCCACTCAGCGTTGGCTTACGGGAGGAATCTCTCTCGCGGGGCTCGTAGCGGCGGCGGCGAGTACTGTTTGGCTCTGGACGTCCTGGCCGGGAGTGAACGAAGCATTCAACGGCATGATTGTGCTGGATGAACTACGTTTGGGATTTACTCTCGTCTTTCTGCTTGTGTCTGCGCTAACGTTGCTGATTTCAGTCGTCTGGTTTGAACGAGAGCATCTGCCCGCCGGCGAATTCCATTCATTGCTGTTGTTTGCGACTGCGGGAATGATGTTGATGGCCGCGGGAAATGATCTCGTGATCATTTTCCTGGGTCTTGAGATTCTCTCCATTGCCACGTACGTTATGGCCGGCTTTCGCCGCGCAGACGTCCGGGCGAACGAGTCGTCGTTGAAATATTTCATTCTCGGCTCGTTTTCCTCGGCTTTCCTGCTCTATGGAATTGCGCTGACTTACGGCGCCACTTCTGTAGCCGGTATGCCTGGCACCACCAACATCACCCAGATTGCCAACCGCCTGCACGAGGCCCAGTACCCGTCGCTGCTGTTTGCCGGAGCAGCAATGATGCTGGTCGGATTTGGTTTTAAGGTGGCTACCGCCCCCTTTCACGTTTGGACCCCGGACGTTTATGAGGGGGCACCAACCCCGGTGACGGCTTTCATGGCGGCCGGTCCTAAAGCCGCAGGATTCGCTTCATTTCTGCGCGTGTTCATATTCGGCTTTCCTTTCGTCGTAGTAACCGCAGATGGAAGTATCGCGGGCGAGATTCATAAAGCCTGGCTGGACACACTGGTCGTCCTATCGATTCTTACAATGACCGTCGGCAACGTTGTGGCCATTGTCCAGAATAATGTTAAGCGCATGCTCGCTTACTCTTCCATAGCACACGCCGGTTATGCCCTCGTAGGGTTTGTAGCCGCCGGCGCTGCTGTAGATATCGCTCAACGCAACGCTGCGATTGCCGCGGTGACGTTCTACCTTCTGACCTACGCGGTCATGAATATTGGCGCCTTTGCTGTGGTCCAACTGGTGGCCCGTGCCGGCGATCGACGCACAGAGGTTGAAGACTATAACGGCATCGGATTCAAGTCTCCGCTGCTGGCATTTGCTTTGTCGTTATTCTTGCTGAGTTTGCTGGGAATGCCGCTAACGGCCGGCTTTATTGGAAAGATCATGGTCTTCCGCGCGGCAATTGACCAGGGCTTCTACGCCCTGGTAGTGATTGGTGTCTTAAATACAGCTTTGTCAGCTTACTACTATCTGCGGCTCATCATCGTGATGTTTTTCCGCGAACGAACAACCACCTGGAACGCCCCGCCGATTCCCGCCAGCATTGGGGTGGCGCTGGCGCTTACACTTCTGGGGGTCTTCTATCTGGGAATTTTTCCCGGCCGCGTGATTAACGCTTTGCAGGCAAAACCAATAGTCTCGGTGTCGATGCGCTGATAAGAGTCCGCGTTGGGCCGCGGACATCTTGTCCGCTTGCGGGGGATGCTCGCGCTCCCAGGGTTACCGCGTTCCCGGAAATGACTGCCGCTGACTACGCTCAACTAATCCAGGCCGAACTTGGCGATCACTGGCTACCGCAAATCTATTGCGAACGAATACTGAAACTGCGCACACGCTCGTATGACTTCGGCCGGCTCAACCATCGAGCACGGGTCGACATTCAACACACACTGCTGGGCGTTGAATTGAAAGTCGGCCGCCGCCGCCTGCTCTGTCCCGATCTGGCCACTGCCCGTTATCTGTCGGTTTTCGCGCGGATCGGTTGTAAGGCTGTTGCCGTCCCCTACGACATTACAAAGATTTCTGAACTGGCGGATCAACTCGAGTCATCATGGTATAGAATGCTCTTGTTGGTTGATTATTGTGCAGCCAACGAAAGTGGGCGTTTGCGTAATCGAATACGTGGTCTGCTGATTGCCCAAGTGCTCCAGCAGGTGTCACAGGCGGGTGCGGGTACAGCGGTTCCGGAGTTTAAACGAAGCACTAAACAACGCAGTTATTGATTCTGACGAGGATTAGACGTTTCACATATAACGAGATGACCCAGGAAATAATACCAGCTCCAACAACTGACAGCCGGCCTGCCGAAGGCCTTGAGCCGCTACCGTTCCCGTTTCAGCAGCATACGTTTTGTCGCTATGAACCCGTGGAAAAGCGCATCGCAGAGGCTCGCGTCCTGATTGTCGACAATCTGCTGCGGGACGAAGCAGACCTTTCGGAGGTCGCGCAGGAGGAGTGGGCAGGCGCCGTCAGTACTCAACTGAAACGCGAAAGACAAATTGCCAAGATGGCGATTGAGAACATTCTCAATAATGTCGAGAGACTGGTACAGAAGCCCAGCACCGAGGTCGCTCATCTTTCAGACCTTGCGGTGGCCGAGGCCGAGTTCAAACCTCACGCTATAGTTCTCAGTGGCACCTTGCGGGATTTCGATTTCTACCGGCCCGAAATACTCGAGCGCTTTGGCCGTTTCATTCGCACCACGCCGACTCCGGTATTGGCCATCTGCGGCGGCCACCAGCTGGTCGGCTTAAGCTTCGGCGCCCATGTTGTCACTCTTGACGGCCTCGAGCAGCATGAACAGCGCGACAACCGGCCGCAAGAATATCAGTACCGTTTCATTCGTATTACCGACTCATCCGACCCTATCTTCCGGGCGGAGCTTTGGCAGGAGTACCCGGAAGAGGCTCGCATCCTTCGTGTCTGGCAAAACCACGGCCTGCAACTCGACCGAGTGCCGAACGGATTCAAGCTGCTGGCCACGTCATATCTCTGCCGGAATCAGATGATGGTCAAGCGTGATGATCGGCAACTTATCTACACTGTCCAGTTTCATTTGGAAAAGTCGTTTGAGGACTGGAACAAATCACGGACCCGTTGGGAGCACCCGAACGAATCCCGCGACGGCAGAATCCTGTTTGAAAAATTCTTAAACCTGGCGCTGGCCCGTTCAGCCTAGCCTACCCGCTCGAGATCATTCAATCAGGCTTGTTTCGATAAGACCAACCTGCGATCCACGAATCATCAGGACGTCAAAATTCATTTTGCTTTTTCAGGACGTCACGCTCATCGACGTGCCACTTTCGTGTGATATCGTGGATCGCTCTGTTTAGTGGTCGAATGAGGACATGATGCGCTCAGAGACTCTCACGCGGGAAACGATCGCGAAGGCGGCGACATTGCTTGCCCGAGGGGACAAACACCTCGCGAAAATTCTGGAGCGGCATGGACCGCCGCCTTTGTGGAAACGACCACAAGGCTTTCCCTCTCTGGTGCGAATTATCCTCGAACAACAGGTATCGCTGGCCTCTGCCGCAGCTATCTACAAACGGCTGGCGGCCGCGATTGATCCATTTCAGCCTACAAGCTTCATTGCTGCCGGCGAATCGCAATTACGCTCGCTGGGAGTAACTCGCCAAAAGGCCTCTTATCTGGTCCACCTTGCCGAGCAGATTAGCGGTAACCAGGTAAAGCTTTCCGCGTTAAGGCGAATGAATGACGAAGATGCCAAAACCTTGTTGATGAACGTTAAGGGTATCGGTTCATGGAGTGCGGACATCTACATGTTAATGGCTATGAGGAGAGCGGATATTTGGCCGGCAGGAGACTTGGCGCTGGCGACAACTTTGATGGAATTGAACAAGCTAAAAGTGCGTCTCAAGCCGGAGGAGCTGACCGTCTTTGCCGAACGTTGGCGACCGTATCGCGCTGTCGCGGCCCGTATGTTGTGGCAGCATTATCTTGCCAAGCGCAAACGGAAATGATTTGCTGGAGAGCTGCTTTGCACAAAAAGTCCTGACTACCGCCGCGTGGAAGCGCGATCAGTATAGTACCGCGAGCGAAGCGACCGGAGTTGCGCTTCAACTAACTAATTGACTGGCTGCAATTATGAGAATCACATCGGGAAGTCGAGTGTAACTTCCGGTCGCTTCGCTCGCGGTACTGTACAGACCATCGCTCTTTTTGTGCAAAGCCCTGAAGGCTCTACTTGGAAATTGTCGACGGTGCGGTCCTCGCCGCGGACATCTGCACCTGCGCGTTTCGCGGAATGTTCTCCATGGTCCGTTCCACCAACCGGTCGACCACGGCATTCAAATCGTTTGTAGCGTGGTAAACCTCGAGCTGCTCGTCTGCTGACGTACCCCGCTCGAGGATCGTATGAATGTGTTCGATCTCTTTACGTGAGCCAAGCTCATCAACCACGTCGTCAACAAAGTCCAATAATTCGAGGATCAGGTCGCGTACCGGTACTTCCTTCTGCTTGCCGAAATCAATCATCTTGCCATCGAGTCCATAACGCACGGCGCGCCACTTGTTTTCCTGAATCAGCATGCGCCGGTAAAGCCGGAAACCGAGGTTCTTTTCGATCAGCTGGTCGAGTCTGGCGACGATTGCCTGGAACAGCGCGGCAATGGCAATAGTGTCGTCCACTCTGGTTGGTATGTCGCAGATGCGAAACTCCAGGGTCGGGAAGAATGGGTGCGGTCTAATGTCCCACCAGATTTTCTTTCCGTTATCGATGCAGCCGGTCTTAATCAGCAATTCAATATAGCGCTGGAAATTGCCGTACGAGTCGAAGTGATCGGGAATGTCCGTGCGCGGGAACTGCTTGAAGATTTCTGTTCGATACGATTTCAAGCCAGTGTTGTGTCCCATCCAAAATGGCGAGGATGTTGAAAGGGCAAGCACGTGCGGCAGGAAGTATCGCGCCGCATTCATGATATGAATCGCCCGCTCCCGGTCTGCCATGCCGACATGGACGTGCAAACCGAAAATCAGTAGCGAGCGCGCGACTGTTTGCAACTCCTGCACCAGCAACTCGTATCGCTCGTCGTCGAAAATCTTCTGGTCCTGCCAGCGAGAGATCGGGTGTGTCGACGCTGCCACGATCACCAAGCCGTTCTTGTGCGCCAGACTGGAAATCACGCTTCGCAAACGCGTGATGTCCGTGCGAGCTTCTTCTATATTTCGACAGATGCCCGTGCCTACCTCAACCATCGACTGGATCATCTCGGGCTTGATCTGCTCACCCAGCAGCATCCTGCCCTCCTCGAGCATCTCTACCACATGGGAACGCAGCTCTCGCGTCTGAGGATCAACGATTTGAAATTCTTCCTCAATGCCGAGCGTGAACTGATCGAACATTATTTTTGGCTCCTCGGGCCGCTATCCAAAACCGCAAATTGGCAACAGTGAAAAGATTAGAATGTCTTTATATTGCCTGCGCGCTCTCAGGGTTTCAAGCATTCCTGAATCATTCGCCAGTCGGGCTTGAGCTTTCCCAGGACTTCGAAACGAAGGTGGCGGCTGCAAGAGGCAAGCGAAAAAACCGGGCTGTAAAGATCGAAGTGTACGTACCAGGACCGAGGGTTGCCTTCCTGGAAGATGAAATGCAGCACTGCCCGGGGGCGATTTTTCTCATAGAATCCACCGCTGGTGTGCCGGTGTCTGGCGAAGCGCCGGGTAAAATCAGACCGGCGCGCGAGCGTCGAGTGAATCACCGGCCAGGCGTGAAATCCCATCCCCACACCACCCAGCCCATAAACGTTATTCACACGCTGCACGGTGTGCCAAAGACCTTTGGTCTCGAGGCGTTGCAACAGCAATAACAGCGCCCGCTGCTTGTCCTGACTTAACGAGTCGAATGCCTCTTTGTCTCCGCTCGCGCCCCACAGTCCATCTAATTTCCCGCTAAGCAGTTGGCGAGTTTCGAACGGGAGATCCTTCCACGCCAGTTGCCGGCTGTCGGCTAAAGCGCTAGACATCTTTTAGTTCGTTTTCCAACCGGGCACGCGCGTCGTCGGTCAGTCCCTGAAACCTAATGCCCACGCCCAAACCCGGGTTGCTGTACACCACTTCAGCGTTGCAAACAATCTGCTTGCCGCGCGGCAGAGGGATCCGGATGAGCAAAACCGATCCTTCAGGAATGACGGTCGTCGTATTCATGTACAAACCGCCCACGCCGATGTCTCTTGAGCTGGCAATGCCGGTTCCTTCCTTGCCGTCGTAAAACACATCGACTATCAAGCGTGAACGATCGTGGCCGCGGCGCTCGTTACGGGCGGCTGGATTGTCATATGAGTCTTCAATCACGGGGGAATCTCCTTAGTGTGGAATGATTGAGACGAACGCGCGCATTCTATACGCTTTCAGGTTTTTTCGCCGATAATGTAAGTGGGAACCATGCCCCCGCCCGAGGAGACGTTCGCTAGTTCCGTGAACGAAAGCCGTGTAAACGCAGAGCCAACCCGGCCGTTAAAAAGGAGCGGGTCGAGGTCCACCAGTTGCTCTGAAAATTCTACAGTGCCGTCTTCGTGTAACGCCGGAAAAGATTCGCGCGCCGTGGGCACACGTTCCTGAACGAGGTAGTCGCCATCCTCGAGAGCACTTTGCAAGGCCGCCGTCCACCCTTGCTGCTCAATGTTCCAGCCTATGGTGATGCCGTGACCGCCATAATCGTCGTTTGGCTTGAGCACGAGCTTTTGTTGGTTCTCCCTGATGAATTCCAGTAGTTCAATCTTACTACCTCGATAAATCGTTTCCTCATCACGCACCAGTCGCGTCCAGGGCACGTGCGATTGGATGGCGGCTCGCTCATGGTCGCTGAACAGTGCGGCTCGCCTCTCATCAGTCAAAACCGCAAAGAGAGCCTTCTTGTGAATCAACTTGGAACGAAAACTATTCACCATACAGACTGCCCGCGAGCGATAGGCATTCAAGAGAGCGGGATACTGCTCGATTATGGGTAGATACTCATTTACCAGGAGGCGTTTGTAAACGATGTCGATCTCAAGGTCGCCGAAATTGAGACGGCCTCGCGAAAACTCGAGTTCATCAGGCGAACAGATTACTGCCGGGTAGCCCCGGCTTTCAAAATACTCTTTGAAGAGTTCAAACTCCTTTTGCGTTGGCAATCCCTTGAGATCAACGATCGCGATGCGTGGCGGACGATCGGGTTTACGACCCAGAAACTCTGTGTGAGAACTCAGCAAAACATCGAGCATGTGACCTCGGCCGTATAAGGCCCTGACTTTGTACTTTTCGGCAAAGCGCTGCATCACCGGGAGACTGGAAAAGATGTCGTAAGCCGCATCGGCGTAGGCAATCCCCGCCGGACTTTCGCCGTTGAGTTCGACAAAGCTGTAAGCCGAGCCGGTCAAAAAAGAGTCCAGCCGAGCGGTAGGTGACACTGCTCGATAGCCCGGATCTATTGCAATAAGTTCGCGTTCTATCTCGGTGAGTCCGAGATCAGTGACAATCGAAGGGTCGGCAATGGCTGCGTCTTTCACCTTCTCGATCGCCGACCACACTGTTTCGCAGACTGTGCGCACGCGCTCAAAATCGCCTTCCGAAACGAAGTGTGGTCGGAGATACGGAGATAGACGTCGACCGCCAAAAATCAGGCGCGCGCGTTCAAGGCCTTCGTCCAGCACCTGGATCGAAGTTGAGGCAAGGTCGTTATCGGCGAGCAACTCGTGATAATGGGCAGCAGCCTTTGACAACATAGTCAGGGCCTAAACGTTCCTTTGTTTGTAATGCCGATGCAGGAGTGGCTTAGAGTATCACAAGGGATGAAAAACCGCAGATTGGAAAAAGATCATTGACATTGGTCATTGGACGGAAAAAGATTATTTGAAGTTGATCATTGGACATTTGTCGTTTGTCATTTGCTGTAAGGCAGTTAGTGTTATTGGTGGATCGATTGTTGTGTGAGGTAGTGACGATCCACGAAACCACACGAACGATGTCCGAATTGGACTACTCCGGGTGTTCCTTTGCGTGCTTTAGGTCTCTCATGGCTCCAAACGAACCAATGACAAATGTCCAACGACTAACGTCAAATAGTCTTTTTCCGTCCAATGACCAATGTCAAATAATCTTTTACGGTTGCACTACTCTGGAGCATTGACAAGCGTGAAAGTCATCTTCTGTTTCCGGCGCACTACGTCAAACTTGAATTCTGTTTTCCTGCCGTCCGCGAAATCCATCGTGTCACCTGAGATCTGCTGACCGTTGATGGTCTCAATCACGTCTCCCGGGCGCAGACCTGCTTTGAAGCCTTCAGTTTCCGGTTGGACATAAATGACCAGCAGACCGCCAGTCGCCCCGAACCGCGCTGCGACCGCAGGCATTAATGCGACCGTCTCGATTCCTTTCGCCATCAGCAGTCCCTGTTTTAAGAGGCCAGTCCCCTTCGTCATTGAAAAGAGACGAGGGCTGAACCCACCACTTAATTTCAGGTTTAGAGTCTCGGTTGCTTCCTTTCCTGGGCGCATCACGGTGAAGCTGGCAGAGTTGCCGGGACCTGTTTCGGCTAATAGCCAGGAAAAATCATCGGCGGTCCGAATATCTTCACCATTCACCCGCAAGATGACATCACCGGAACGAAGTGAGCCAACTGCCGCCGGACTATCGGGCGCTACCGCGGTCAGCAGAATTCCACAGCGGTCCTGCGTCAAGGCCATGGCTTGCGGCTTCTGCCAGCCGCTGTTTATCAGATCATCGGCGTCCAGGGATTCAATTGGTTCCCCGCTGACGCCAAGCCAGGGTCGCGGCACACTCGACTGCCGGGACAGGACCCTGCTGGCTGCATTGCTGATTTGAGCCGTCGATAAGAGACTTGCTTCCCCCTGCTCAATGCTATCGACGATCCCGATCGTTTGACCGGCATCATTGACGGCGATGCCCCCGATATTTGCCGCTGTCATCCGATCCGATCGGATCTTCATTTTTGAAACGCCACCTGAAGGAGTTGACGTTAGATTGGTGATCGTTCCCTCGATTTCGCCGATTCGAACAGAAACGTTGCCGCTTAAAACCCTGGGTACGATTGGCTCAGGTCCGAACAAACGCAGATGCTGCCCAACGCTAATCGTTTCAATCCTGGCTTTGATAACTGGTAGAGCACTCTTGTCAACCAGCTTAAGAACGGACAATCCGGTAACCCCGTCGAGGCCTACATAGCGGGCCAGAAAACGCCGGCCATCCCTGGCGATAACTGTCACATTGGGTTCATCGAAGGGATCCGCAGCTTCTCCGTCCGCCGGGGTGGTTGTTGCAAAATTCTTTGGCGGGACGGGAAGCAGCCCGGACTGGGATTCGAGCGTATAGGGAATGCGCGGCGACCCCAGTTCAGCCTCGACCTCGGGTAATCGCGCGACTATTGTCTGGCCATCGTTCATTGCCAGGCCGGCTATCACATTTGTATGAACGTCGCCCATGATCTTGAAAGCTTCATCCAATTGAGCAATAGCCACGAATTTCTTGTTCTCACGCGCCATTAGCCTGAAAAGCTTCAAGCCATTTAGACGATGAAGAATCGTCACCACCTGAGGCGCTGCGAGCTGATCCACATTCACCATGTCTGTGCGTGGCGCTGCCGCGGGTTTTTTTGTTGTGGGTGCAGGAGTCGTCGCCACCTGAGCCCGGATGGGTGCCACGCAACCAATCACAACCATCAGCAACAGACCGAAGATGCGCATCCAGGATCTAGTATTCATTGCTTCGCTTGCCCCACTCATCTCTGTCTTACGCTTACCAATCACCCTTCACAGATCCTTGAAATGAATTCCCGGCGCGCGTCAAAACGCGTTCTGAACCGAAACTAACGGTCGGAAAGGAGATCGTTCGCGCGATTCCACTGCCGTCATCCAGCGAAACGCTCAATGTCTGCACCGGAAAGATGAGCGGTAATTGCACGCCGGCGATTGAAGTATTCTGCCGGACCACAGTCGCGCCAACACTGCTGGAGTCCCTGGCAAAGGTCCGGCCTCTGCCTACCGCCAAGAGCTGTTTGTTTTCTCCTCGCTTGTGCGCAGTCCCGGTATCGACACTATTCGGGCTTGTCGCACTCGCGATCTTGCCTGGGATCACGGAACCAGGGTCAGTGCTACTTGGGACTTCTGATTTCGTAGTTGAGCTTTTGCCGGAAGCAACGACATTAGCAGGCGCCTCCGGTGATGTCGTTACATTCCGAACAAAAAGAAATCCCGCCACCAGCAGGATCAGGGCAGCGGCTGCGAGGGATGGGACTCCGAAGTTGCGCAGGGAGAATGAGGACGGGGCGCGATCATTAGCTATTCGCGCCCTGAGTCGAAAATCAAAATCCGCCGGAGCTTCTACTTGTGGGAGACCGGCAACGAGTAACCTTAATTTCGCCTCGCTCTCATAAAACTCGCGACATGACCGGCACCCGCGCAGATGCTCTACAGATTCCGAGTTGAGTTCCTCAGCGAGGTCGGCCTCCTCTATCCGGAGACGAACTATCCTGCATTCATTTTTGTACATGACTTTTCCAATCACAAATAGGCTCGCATCTTTTCTCGAAGGAAACCTCGCGCCCGGCTAATCCGGGACTTCACGGTCCCTTCGCTCGTGCCCAGGATGCGCGAGATGTCGTCGTAGCTCTTCCCTTCCACATCTCGCAAAATCAGCGGCGCTCGATACTTTTCCGGAAGAGTGCTGATAGCCCGCTGCACCGCCGTTCGTCGTTCCGCGTCCACCAACTCAGTATCCTGCAGCGGCCGCTCGTCAGGAGGATTAAACTCTCGTGCTTCAGCATAATCGGTCGACTGAAAGAACCCGGTCAAAGACACCAGACGCCTGCGCTTTCTCTTTCTCAACTCACTGATGGCCAGGTTAGTCGCAATCCGGTAGATGTAGGTGGAAAACGCATGGCTTTGCTGGTAGCGATCTGCTGCCCGGTACACTCGTACGAAAGTTTCCTGCGTAAGATCCACGGCACCGTCATAGTCGCTAGTCATCCGATAGATATAACTGGTGATCTGGTTCCGATAGCGGCTCACGAGCTGGGCAAACGCGTCGTTGTCACCTGTTCGGGTCGCCTCAAGCAAAGCATGATCCGACGCAGAACCGTCTAATACATCTCGCCCAACAGCGCTGGGGAAAGTAATTTGATCTACGGAGGTAAGCGTTTCCATCACGGCAGGAGGCTCAGTCGGCGTCAAGATAGCCGTTTGCTGACGGTTATCAGGGGCTACACGGCGCAACACCCCGGAACTTGGAACGCATTATACCCTTACCGTACAACCACCCGGAGGCTATACACGCGCAAGGGTACACGATGTTCCCAAAACTATGGCTTTTTGAGGAGACTGAGACGATTAAATGTTTAACCCAGCGGCACTTAGGCTTCAGGGTTCTGGAAGACTGAGTCGTCTACCTTTACACCGAAAGTGACGGTAAGTATTCGCGTTTCCTGCGTTTCCCTTCCGTCTTCAAGCAGGACGGTTCGATAGGGTACGAGCGTCTGCTGGGCGTAGCGGTAATCAAAGAACTTTCTGGTGTATTTAACCGGCGTCGTTCCGGGGCTGGAAGGTTCTTCATACTCAAGCCACAGCACGCGAAGGGTCCTGGCACTGATGTAATAACGGGTCTTGCGGTTTTCCTTGTCAGTTACGTCCAGCACGTAGAGATCGATTCCCTTTTGTTTATCCTTCCCCACCAGAGTCAAAGTCGAGCCGTTCTCCTTATAGCGAAGCAAACAGTCAACACTATGCTGATGTTGGTAAAGAAAGCTGGCCGCGGCATCTTCCCGCGGGGTGAAAGCCGCGCCGTTGATGACACCCCAAAGCTTACCGGATCCGTAAATTAAAGAGTATTCGACACTGGGCAGTTTCTGATCGAGCCTGATCTTGTCTTTCTCGAGATTTTCACCACGCACAAAGCGACGCTCGTAAGTCGATTCTTCTGTTTTCCCATCACTGGCGAAACGGGTAATGCGGCCTCGTTCCACCCCATTGCGCCGGATTTGGTCAAGGACAGGACGCGAGCCATATATCAGAATGGCTGATTCAGCAACCTGCTCCGCTGTTGGATTCTTCGGGTCGTCGGGGAGAAAAGCGAAACTGGCCCGGATAGTTGGTACATTGGCCGCTAAAAGACCGCACAAGACTAAGGACGATACTAGTCTAAGCAATAACGATTCTCCTCTACCCTAGTTGGTTTGGATTAAGAACGGTTGTTAAGGGAAAGCGAACCATTCCGGCGAATTCTAACACAGGCGCAACCAAAATCCCGTTTGGTAGCAGCACTTGGCATTGTTATTGATGCCGTCCATGCGCCGCTCGGATGCCTGTCGGCGCCCGATGGCTGATAAGCGTTCCGTCGCTGTTTGACAAGCGTTCTCACGACAAGTATTTTGCTTGGTTTCGAACCAACCCGGCGGGACCGCTAACAGTGGCAGGCAATTGTTCCGGGTTCATTGCCGCAGTTTAAAAAATCTCTCCGCGCAAAGAAGAAGCGCGCCTGGCAGTAAGAAAGGACATTTTGCTCTTATGAAACGAATAGGCATTCTGGTCGGCCGTGAAAAGACGTTCCCTGACGCCCTCATTGAGCGAATCAACGAGCGCGGCAAGGGAGAAGTTGTGGCCGATTTCATCAAACTGGGCGGTATTCGGCATGATGCACCTCCTCGTTATGACCTGGTGGTTGATCGGATATCCCATGAAGTTCCTTTTTATCGCGCGACTCTGAAGCGCATGGCTTTGGAAGGCACGATCATCATTAACAATCCGTTCTGGTGGTCCGCCGACGACAAGTTCTTCAATTACTCGTTGGCACCCAAGCTCGGCGTCGCCGTTCCTAAAACGGTCCTGCTACCGCAGAAGGATTACATCGACGGTATTGTGAGCGAGAGTTTGCGCAATCTCGAGTTTCCCCTCGACTGGCAGGGAATCATTGACTATGTCGGCCTTCCCGCGATTCTGAAACCATTTGATGGCGGCGGCTGGAAGAACGTGTCACGTGTAAATTCGCTCGAGGAACTCTGGTCCGAATATGACCAGACTGGCACCCTCTGCATGACACTCCAGGAGTTTATTGACTTCGATCAATTCGTGCGTTGCTACTGTGTGGGCCAGGAAGAAGTCATGATCATGGCTTACGATCCCCGCAAGCCTTATCTTTCCGGAGAGCAATACGTTCACAACCCGGATTACCTGGCGCCTCAGCTGGCTGAGCGTGTTAAGGCAAACGTGCGTACGCTTTGCACGGCGCTGGGTTATGATCTCAATACGGTCGAGTTTGCGATCAAGGACGGGGTTCCCTATGCAATCGATTTCATGAATCCTGCTCCGGATGCGGAACTGGCTTCAGTAGGTGAGTTCTATCACAACTGGATCACCAACGAAGTTACGAATCTGGTTTTCCGCCGCTTAAGGGAAGAGAGATCTGCGCCTCGCTATCGCTGGGACGCGCTGTTGAATCCCGAGCCATCACGAACCTCAGCCGTGGCCTCATCGACAGAACAACAGGGGCGTACAGTTACCCCGAAAACAGATCTCTCCAGTCGAGATAAAGTGAAGTCAGCTGCCGCCGGCGAGAGTTCGGCAGCAGATTCAATCACGACCGATAAATCAAGCACCAGGAGCACACGTCAGACAAAGCCTAAGGCGACCCGCGGTCCAAGCCGAGAAAATGGTAAGACAGCGACGCCGCGTTTGAAGAACCCACTTTAGGAACCCTGGGCTGAGCCCGGCCAACATTGCGGCATTAGTCAAAAGGTCCACGAATCATGGGACAAAACCGAAACGGTTCTTTCTCCCCATGGTTCGTGGATTTTTCTTGTGTGCCGGACCGGCGGTTTGCGCTAGCGTTGAGGATTATTCCTGGAGGCGAGGTTTCCTTCTCGTAGACAAAAACCTGGTGCCGACGAGCGAGACCAACCAGGTCACGAGTGCGGATGACGCTAGAGACCAACCCATTGCCGCGAGTGTGGCGTCAAAGTAGCCCCCAACGAGAGCCAGAAGTATGGCTGCGTTAGTGACAGCCCCAGCGAGCCGTCGCACCCGGCTGGCGTGCTGCATTAAGTTGATGCGACGAAGCTCCGCGCCCAGGTATTCGTCGTCATCGTTGAGACGAGCATAGTAATCAGCTTCTCTACGAGCATACAGCGCCAACGACTTTTCGGCGGCTATCGTGGCCGCATCGCGATGGTGATGAATCACGTGGGCCAGCTTTCCTTCTCTTAAGGCCACGTCCGCCAAGCCAAACCGCGCTTTCAGGTTTTTGGAATCAATGTGCAGCGCTTTGTGAAAGACTCGTTGTGCGCGCTTCACATCGCCGCATTCGAGCGTGCTTTCTCCGATTAGCGCCAGCAGGTTGGCATCACCGCCGGCGCGAATGCTCGCGAGATGAAGGGCAGCCCGCGCGCGTGACAACAGTCTAGCGTCGGCATTCGCGCTCGCCTGTGAGCGCAGCAAACGGGCAAATTCGTATAGCAGCCAGGCCTCTCGAGGGATGACATTCAGAGCTCGGCGAAAGGCCTCGCTAGCCTCTGCAAGACGCCCTGCCACACGCAGTTCGTTTGCAAGTCTTCTCAGGAGATTCGCCTTTTCGACGCGAAGCGCAGAAGTCGGCTCGGAAAGTGACTCTTCATCGATCTTCTTGCCGCCCAACTTGAAATCAGTGGCCGCACCGGCAAGAACATTCGCCGGCGCCAGTTGAGACAGTTTTGTTTTCTTCTCAAGTGAGCGTGGTTCCACCAGATAGTCGCGCAGATCACGGCTGCGACCGTCTAATTTGTCCTCATGAATAAGTGGAAACAGGACGCGTACCATTCTGCGGTAGCTCTTACCGCCGGAGGCAAACACGAACTGCACTCCCTTGCCCGCGATCTGACTCCGATACCGATACCTGACCGAGCCTCCGCGCCGTAGCGTCCGCACCGCACTGGTCTCTACGGTTTCAAAGTCGAGGAGGTTCAAACGCCAACCGCTGCCAAAAAGAAGTTGCGCGATTGAAGGCACAATACCCCGACGCGTGAGTCGTTCGCCGTCAAAGATGATTCGATCTGTAAATGCAAGAATGGGGATAAGCAACCAGGCGATTGCTACGGCAACAAGTGCCCACGCGTTGTTCCCTGATCGCAACAGCAAAGCCGAGGTGAAGGTGAACAGGCTTGCGGCGGCGAGATAGGCGCCAGGTGAAACGCGCACACTGGCGAGCCGCTTTGAGGTACCAGCACTCTGGCGTTCTTTTGCCTCGGCGATGGCCTGCAATGCCTCGATCTGTTTTATGTCGTTCATTTCGGTTTGACGGGACCCTGTGCAGGGCATTCAACTGGCACGTCCAACGAAAAGGGACCTCGACTGCCTCCAGGTTCAGTGTAACGTAAGTCTGCAAATTCAACGAGCGTCTGATTCACACAGTTCGGATCTACTCGCACCACCGGGAATCTCGCAAAATCCGAAAGAATTTGCGCTCGTTTATCTTTGAGAGCTTCCGTTATCAACGGTTGGAGAGCGGGGTCAGGTTTCTCATAGCGTACCAGCCCGGAAAGATCTGCCTGGGAAGTCAGGTTTAAATCGAAGCGATATGTAGCGCGATCTGTTTCAAAAACGCTCTGCCAGTGAAACGGGTTCGCGAGTGTGGGCATGGCTGCCAGTTCGGTAATACTCTCGCCGTTCTGGTTAGCCACTATTGTCGCAAGCGATCGTGCCTGGTTGACAGCAAGCTTATGAGCGTACGCCAGGGATCCCCAGTAGATCGCCGCCAGGATAAAAGCGGCAATTCCGATTTTTGCTCCCCAACGTTCCGCCGCTCGCAATCTGTAAAGCACCGCAAAGGCAACGATTGCGGTAATCCAGAAGATCCGAACGAAGGTTGGATCCGAGAGCCCGCCGCGTCGCGTCGGACCTAGCACCACCAGACATGTAAGCACCAGGCCTAGCAGCGACCATACCCCCAACTTAATTCTGGTCTTCGACGTCAAGAGGAATCCTGCGCCGCCAAAAATCAACCAGATGAAGGGATCGAAGATGAAAACAAAGTCACCGTAGAACCACCTGGGATTCCACGGCAGCAACAATCTGATGCCATAGTTGTTGGTCCAATCCATGAACGGATGAGTGGCGGCGACTATCAGTGAGGCAATTAACAAGCCTTTGAGTTTAATGACATTCGGAAGCGAATGCCGCAGCGCCGAGAGGTAGCCACCCAGGTAGAAGAGGAGAGGCAGAATCAGTGCCAGGACAATTGTGCCGGCAATCGAGTGAGTAATAGCGCGGTGATATTTTAGGAATTCCCAACGGCCACCGAAGATGAGAGTAACGATATCCGAATCTGGCAAGCTGGCGGCGATTAAGCAAACAGCGGTGGCCCGAGGCGATAACCTTTCGAACCCGGCTTTGGCAGCCGCAAGCCCAACGAGCGAGTGCGTCAGGTTATCCAATTTCGAATCTCAAATTCCTCTGGATCACACCAACCCACCAAACTTCAATATCTCATCCGAGTGCTGGAGCTTCAGGTGGCAACTGGGCGTATCGCTCCGGATCGAGCTTCTGCAATTCGCTGGCTGCATCGGTGGCTGCTCCGGATGGTGGCAATGGCATCTGGTCGGAACCCTTGGCCTTGCGCGAGGCATCGACGATATTAAAAAGGAGATCGGCTGCCTCCTTCTTCTTTCCCTGCTTCGAATAGACCAGCGCGAGGCGCAGGTTTGCTGTTTCCGGCGTGATAACCTGGGCGCCGGACGATGCCAGTTCCCTGTAAAGCTGTGCCGCTTCGTCGTACTTAGTGTCAGCCTCGAGCGCTTGCGCGAGGGCAAACTTCGCCAGCGCAGCGACATCCGCGTTGCTACTCTTGCTCAGCTCTCTCAACTCAGCCAGGGCCTTGGCGCGGTCGACCGTCAACATGTTAGTCGCGGCGAAATACCGGGCTTCACTGCGGTAAGGTTCACCATATTTGGCGGCCACCTTCTGAAACTCCTCGATAGACTTTTGCGCCCGTTCCTGCTCGCTGGTGAAGCTCGGGCTTGTCGGCGTTGATGGCGTCGTTGGTGAAACCGGGGTCACTGCGATCGTAATTGCCCTTCCCAGGGCCCGGCGTGCTTCGTCGGTTTTGCGATGGTTCCACCTGATAAAAAACAAGCCCAGAGCTACGGCGATGACGATCCCTGCCAGTACATATAGGATAGTTCGGCCGCGACCTTCGAGGCGGTCGCCAAAACGGTCAAACACCGTCATTGCCGTGTCGCGAAAGCGATCATGCTGAAGTTGCCTTGCCCGCTTCTTCTTGTATTTAGCCACGTGATTCCTTCTCGCAAGTACACATAGTGAGCTGCGTTCTTTTGGGTGTATGATTGGCGAAAAGTTCACTCTAATGGCCGTCACGAAAACTTGTCAAGCAGGGTGCTTTAACCGGGAAAATCTGGAAGGCTTGATTGCAGGTACCTGATCAAAGTGTAAAACAGCATCCAAATACCAGTGAAATGTCGTCGGGAACAAATCCAGAGCTTGCGGTGTCTAACGGTTCGCCTGTCCGGGAATGGGCAGAGGCCGTCAGCAACTCCGATTCCCGCCCCAGGGGGTGATCAGTGAGCTACGGAGAGCCAATAGCCCTCCGCGGGCAGTTGGATTTGGAGCAGGTTGCTACGGCGGCCTCGGTTGAAGAGTGTCCAACGGCCGAGGCCCAGTTCATTGAAAGACTGAAGAATGGCGAGTCAGCGGCCTTTGACCTCCTGGTTCGTGAGCGTTCCGGGGAAATCTACGGCCTGCTGTATCGCTTGACTGAGAACGCTGAAGAGGCTCGGGATCTGACGCAGGAAACCTTTTTACGGGCCTTTCAAAGTATCGGCCACTTCCGAGGCGAGGCGGACGTCAGAACCTGGATTTACAGGATCGCGATTAACCAGGCCCGGAATCGCTGGCGTTGGTGGCGCCGCCGGAGACGCGATGCCACGGTTTCGCTTGATGCGAATGACGGGCGAGGCCAACCTCTGGTCGCCAGTCTGCGAGCTGACCACTCCAGCAACCCGGAACAGGCGACACTTGCACACGAACGGGAGGCCGTACTCAATGACGCACTACAGAATTTGGGTCGGTCCTACCGCGAAACGGTCATCCTCAGAGATATCGAGGGGTTTAGTTACGACGAAATTGCGTCGATGCTGGGTATAAGCGTTGGTACGGTCAAATCGAGACTAGCACGCGGCCGCCAGGAGTTACGGCGGAGGTTAGAAGGATCTTTGTAAACATTTCGGATTGCGGATTGCGGATGTCGAATTTTGCCATACCGTTACGGACCGTAAAATTCGAAATTCGCAATCCGAAATCCGAAATTCCACGGATGGCTGACCCACCCCGGCTCACAACAACTCGGTGCCAAATGGGTCGAAGTGACGAAGCGGGGGGAGAAGACGTCAGGGGATGAATGAAGGCGAATTGAAAACGTGGCCAGCAACACCCGTTGATGAGTCGCTCGCAGTTATTTCCGGCGTTTAGCCTTGAACCTTGTCGGAGTTGCTTCCTTCGGAAAAGGGAGCAGCCGGGGTCGGTCAGCCATCAGGGCATTGCCGATTGCCAATTGCCGATTGCCGATTGGCTTTTGCAAAAAGCGTTTGGTCCAGTCGGCAATAGGAAATCGGCAATTGAAAGTCTCTTATGTTGTGCGAAGAAACAAAGCAGTCCCTTTCCCTCTATATAGACGATGCGTTGTCGTTGCCGGCGCGTGTCGCTGTTGATGAGCATTTGCATAAATGCCCCGTCTGCAGAGCAGAGGTGACCGCGTTGCGCTCGATCGCACGAGGTTTGGCTATGCTTCCCCGACCGGTCCCGCCGGTCGATCTCAGTAACGCGATTAGCGATGCGCTAATGATTGAAGCTGCGGCGCGTCGTCAGAGTCCAAAGCCTTCCTGGGCAATTCGCCTGGCGCATTGGCTCGAGCCCAGGGTGATGCCGTACACAGTAGGCTCTTTTGCTTCAGTTCTCCTTTTCGCTGCTATGTTTGCCGGTCTGCGTCCCCACTTCATTGCCCTGCGCGAAGCGTCCAGCAGCAAAGTTGCGTTTGTTCCCAGCATTTATGAACCTGTTACGCCGGCCTTGTTTGCTGCCAGCCGGGCTCCCTTTGCTGAAGAGTCGCCAAGTCTTAATCCAACAGGCGCCCTGGCAGCGCTGACACGTTCGTACTCCCATCCGCATACCGAAGACGGCGACGATATGGTGGTCGTGGCCACCGTGTTCAGCAATGGAGCGGCATCGTTGTCAGGAGTGGTCCAACCTCCTCGTGATCGGAGAATGCTGACTGAATTCGAGATCGCCTTACGACAATCTGCTGCATTCGTGCCCGCCTCGATGGACCGCCGCCCCGATACCATGCGCGTGGTCTTTGCCGTGCAGAAGGTGGATGTGCGCGACCGCAATTTCTGACCTCTTAGTCCAGCTGACAGCCCGCCGAGTCCGAAGGCATGGACCCCTGTCCGCGTCTCTTCACGGCTCGCAAAAACACGCGCTTGACGCACCACGCCGCGCATGTTAGTTTGCCTTTTTACCTAATTTTTCGCGAAGTTTACACTGTTTGCTTTGCAGTAGGCTGGAGAACGCGTGACGGCACCCGCGCCGCAACTCAAGAAGACACCGCTGAATTCCGCTCATCGTGAGATGGGTGGCCGGATGGTCGACTTTGGCGGGTGGGACTTGCCTGTTCAGTACCCTGCCGGAACCGTCGAGGAGCACCTTCGTACCCGGACGCGAGCGGGTTTGTTTGATGTCTCGCACATGGGCGAGATAGATGTGCGCGGAGCCGATGCTATCGCATTTGTCAATCGCCTCACTTCGAACGACGCCGGCAAGTTGATCGACGGCCAGGCCCAGTACTCGACTCTGACGACTCCAGCCGGCACCATTGTGGATGACCTGCTCGTTTATCGCTTTGCGGCTGACCATCTTATGCTCGTTGTTAACGCGGCGACGACCGAGAAGGATTGGGACTGGATCGCTTCTCACCGGCAAAGCGAATCCGTTGATCTGCGCAACGTGAGCAACGAGTACTGTCAACTGGCGCTGCAAGGTCCCGATGCACTTTCAATTCTGCAACCGCTCACCTCAGCCCCACTGGCGAATATCAAGTACTACCACTTCACAGAAAGCTCCGTAGCGAATGTGCCGGCCATCATCTCTCGCACTGGCTACACCGGCGAAGATGGATTCGAAGTCTATGCGGCCGCGGATCAAGCCGAACGACTGTGGCGGAGATTGCTCGATGCCGGAAAGTTCGGAACGCCGGACGGCGTGCTGCCCTGTGGCCTGGCAGCTCGCAATACCCTGCGGCTGGAAGCCGGCATGGCTCTGTATGGTCACGAGATCGATGAATCGACGACGCTGTTGGAAGCCAATCTTGGCTGGATATGCAAATTGGGAAAGGGAGAATTCATTGGGCGTGACGCTCTGGTAAAGCAGAAAGAAGAGGGTCCACGCCGGCGGCTCGCGGGTTTTGAAATGACTGAGCGCGGGATTGCCCGAGATGATCAGGAAGTCGTTATCGATGGCACTCGTCTGGGACGAGTCACCTCTGGTAGTCCGGCTCCATTCCTTAAAAAGAACATTGGCTTCGCTTATGTGCCGGTCGAGTTTTCAAACCCGGGCCAGGCAATTCAGATCGATGTGCGCGGCCGCCCTGTGGGCGCACAAATTGTTAAGACGCCGTTCTACAAGCGTCTTAAATGATTTGGTCTTTGGCTTTTGGTCTTTAGCCTTGTACTTTTCGTATGAGTCGAAATTTCCTGGTGTGCCGCAGGACATATGACCGAAGACAAGGCCAAAGGTCGAAGATCATTCTTAGAGAGGATAGCTCATGGCTAACGTCCCAGAAGATTTACACTACAGCAAAGACCACGAGTGGGTCAGACCAGACGGCGATGTGGCAACAATCGGGATTACTGACTACGCGCAGAACTCACTGGGCGACGTGGTCTATCTGGAATTGCCAAAGCCCGGCGAGGAGTTTGCGACGAACGAATCTTTCGGTTCGGTCGAATCCGTCAAAGCGGTTTCCGAAGTGTTCACTCCGGTTGCGGGGAAAGTGATCGAGGTCAATGAACAGCTCAACGACACGCCAGAGAAAGTCAATTCCGATCCTTACGGTGAGGGTTGGATGATCAAGGTGAGAATGGCAAGTCCGGGTGAGGTAGACAGCCTGTTGACCGCGGCGGAGTACGAAGACTTTACGAAAGCTGAGAGCGAGTAAACTTGCGCTATATTCCGAACTCGCCCGAAGAACGGGCCGAGATGCTCAACTCGATCGGCCTCAACAAGTCGGCAGAATTATTTGCCTCTATTCCAGATGATTTACTCCTGCGGGAGCATCTGAACACGCCCGCCGCTCTTTCCGAACTTGAGCTGTTGTCTCGTTTCGAACGCATGGGCCAGCGCAACGCCGGGCCGGGCAGAGTCAGCTTCCTGGGCGGCGGCGCCTATTCACATTACATCCCCACAATTGTCGATCACATCATTTCACGTTCGGAGTTCTTTACTGCCTACACCCCTTACCAGCCGGAGATCTCACAGGGCACCCTGCAGGCTATATTCGAGTTTCAAACACTCGTCTGCCAGTTAACGGGAATGGAAGTAGCCAATGCTTCCATGTACGACGGTTCGACTGGGCTGGCGGAAGCAGTGTTGATGGCCGAACGAGTAACCAAAAGGTCCAGGGTGATTGCGGCCGCCTCAGTGCATCCACAGTACCTCGAAGTGGTAAAGACCTACGTGCAACACGCGGGGATCGAATTGCAACTGGCTGACTTCGACAAAAAGACGGGACAAATCAGTAGCACACTCGGTGAGCGGATTGACGATCAAACGGCGGCAATCGTTGTTCAGTCGCCCAACTTTTTCGGTTGTATCGAGGACGTTGCAGCTCTTGCCACCCTGGCCCATGCTCGGGGGGCACTCATGATCGTCGCCGTGACGGAGGCTATTTCGTTCGGCTTGCTCAAGCCGCCTGGCGCCTGCAATGCGGACATCGTCGTCGCCGAGGGACAATCTTTCGGTGTGCCGCTTTCTTTCGGCGGGCCATATGTTGGGCTGTTCGCTGTGCGCGAGAAATATGCGAGGCAGATTCCGGGACGGCTGGTGGGCGAAGCCTATGATAAGCAGGGCCGCCGCGGGTTTGTATTAACCCTGGCTACCCGAGAACAGCACATTCGCCGCGAGAAGGCAACCTCCAATATCTGCACCAACGAAGGTCTGATTGCTTTGGCTGCAACCGTCTACATGGAAACCATGGGCAGGAAGGGAATTCAGGAAGTAGCCCAACAGTGCGCACAAAAGACCGCTTACGCAGCGCGGCGGATTGGAGAACTTGACGGGTTTTCATTGCGCTTTAGCGGTCCTCGATTCAACGAGTTCGTAGTCCGCGGACCTGCCGAAGCAACCAGCCAGCTCCGTCGTCTGGCTCGCGATCGAGCAATCGACGGCGGGATCGCGCTCTCGCGCTTTTATCCCGACTGTGAAAATGATTTCCTCGTCTGCGTGACAGAAATAAACAGTCGCGAACAGATAGACTCGCTGGTCGAGGGATTGAGAGATTTTTCTAACGAATAATTTGAGTAATCCAAGATTTATCGATCCACGAAATAACACGAAAGAGCCGCCAAACGCGGCGACATTTAGTGTGTTTTCGTGGACGGTTTTATGGATATTTACTTCATGAAGACAAGCATCACGAAAGTAAGTTCACATCTCAGTCTGAATGAACACCTGATCTTTGAGCGTTCGCAGACAGGTCGCATCGGGTATTGTCTCCCGCCGCTCGATGTAGACGAGACACCAATAGACGATATCTTACCGGCGAACCTGCGACGTGATGATGATCTGGAAGGCGTGCCCGAGGTCAGTGAAGTAGACGTGATTCGTCATTTCATTCGCATCTCGACCTGGAATTACTCAATCGACCTGGGCATGTATCCACTCGGCTCGTGCACGATGAAATACAACTCGCGTCTGAATGAGAAAGTTGCCCGCATAGCCGACTTTGCCAACCTTCACCCGCTGGCTGTGGAGCAGGATGCGCAGGGTGCATTGCAGGTCATCCATGAATTGCAGGAGTGCCTCGCAGAGATTACGGGTCTTCCGGGTGTATCGTTACAACCGGCAGCCGGCGCTCACGGCGAGATGACCGGTGTAATGATGATTCGCGCCTACCTGGATCGGCGCGATGGTGAAGGTGCTTCGGCAAACCGTCGGACGATGTTGATTCCCGATTCAGCTCATGGCACCAACCCTGCCTCGGCACATCTTTCAGGCTTTTCAGTTAAGACAATTCGTTCTAACGCCGCTGGTCTGACCGATCTGGACCACCTGCGGGAGTTGTGCGCACACGGCGAGGTGGCCGGCTTGATGCTCACTAACCCGAACACGCTCGGCTTGTTTGAAAGCAACATCAAGGAGATTTGCCGCATCGTTCACGACGCTGGTGGACTCGTCTACATGGACGGCGCGAACATGAATGCCTTGGTGGGAATCGCCCGGCCTGGTGATATGGGCGTCGATGTAATTCATCTGAACCTGCATAAAACATTTTCTACGCCGCATGGCGGTGGCGGTCCCGGCTCCGGCCCCGTTTGTTGCACCGCAGACTTAACACCCTTCCTGCCTAAACCACTGGTGATCAAATCCGGCGATGAGTTCAAGCTCGACTCAGATCGGCCTCACTCCATTGGACGAGTAAAGGCGTTCTACGGAAACTACGGGATGATGCTCCGAGCGCTCTCTTACATTCTGACCCATGGTTACGATGGACTGCGGGAAGCGACAGAGGCTGCGGTGTTGAATGCCCGGTACATCGCGCACGGGCTGGCATCGGATTACGACAAACCTTTCGAAGGAGCGCCCATGCACGAGGTTGTGTTCACCGACAAGCGACAAACGCGTAAGGGTGTGCACACGCTGGATATTGCCAAACGCCTTATCGACTATGGCTTTCATCCAATGACGATTTATTTTCCGTTGATTGTTCAGGGAGCTATGCTGATTGAGCCCACTGAATCCGTCGGCCGGCAGGAACTGGACCAGTTTGTGGCCTCGATGATATCAATCGCCCATGAGGCGGTTGAAAACCCTGATCTTGTTTTGAACGCCCCGCATTCAACCCGCATCGGCCGCCTGGATGAAGCCGCCGCGGCACGGAAACCTGTCCTTCGCTGGAAACCCCGGGCAAAAGCCGACGCCGCTTAATTCTCAAACGCAAAATACACCAACTGCATAAGCTGAAGAAAAACTTGTTTCCACAGTAAGAATGTAAGCCACAGATAAACGCAGATGACGCGGATCAGAACAGACAAATAGGTTTTGTAAGCAAGACAATATTTCGTGGATCGTCTTTTGGTGTTGGTTATTCGTCGGAGTTTCAGCTATTTGTCAGTTCTGATCTGCTTTATCAGCGTTATCTGTGGCTTACATTCTTGCTACTAAGCTTCCCAATTCAAATTCGTTTCGGACTCGAGCACTACACCTTTGGATGGCAACCGGAGTAAAGCCAGGCGCTCAACCACTCTCCCGTTAATGATGTGCTCTTCTACGATTTCCGCAACGTCTTCGGAATTTACTTGCGCGTACCATACACCATCTGGATAAACCATCACGGCCGTGCCGATGGCGCAAAAACCGACCGAGCCGCATTCGGTGAGCACCACACTTCCCCGGGGATTCTTTCCCTTCTTTTCTTTGCCAAAAAGCATCTGGCGCTCGAGCAATTCCCGTTCGAAAGCCGCCTTGACAGTCGCGCTCTCAACTGCGCTGCAGGATTTTCCGGTACACACGAAAATATGGTGTCGAATCGGCGCCGCCGCCACCGGAGCCAGCTCTTCCAGTCGTTGGCGATTACTAATGAATTCCGGATCGCTCATAACAAAATCTGCGCTTATGCTACCACGATTAAACGCCAGCGGCTTGCCCGCTGGAGTCTCACGTTCGTTGCTACAAAGGGAACCGCAGCTAGGAAAAGATGCCCCCGGTGATCCTCAATCTGCGCAGTGGGCGCCCCCGCTCAAGTTTTGGCTCACCCCATCATGAGTGGCACTGGATCTTGAGCGGGGGCGCGCGCGGCATGTTGAGTGTCACTATAGTTGATCGGCGCTTGCCCCCTTCCTGACGTGCAAATTCCCCCGGCTTGAATGCTTGCTCCAAAGATTGAAGTGAAGAATCTTTCCGGTGTAATCCAACCATTAACTCTTTTACAGAAGTCGTTGTAGAATACAAAAGGCAGGGCGACCGCTCAAAAAGACCGCAATCAAGGCTTTCAGCGGTCTGACGCGGGCGCCCGAACTATTGTTAGGGCGGAATTGTAAGTCAAGCAGTATATGGCGACTGGCCTCGTTATCCACATCTCGTCCGGAGACGACAAACACACGGAAGTGCTCACGAACGAGCGTATCCGTATTGGCAATTGCGATGACTGCGATCTGCGACTGCGTCTCTCTTCCCTGCCCAAGCGCCCCGAAAACGACGGTATCCTGCTCGAGCTCGAGCGCACAAACGGCTTCTACAAGATAACTGATTTTGATCGCTCGCTAGTCCTCACTTATAACGGCGAGCCACTCGAGCGGGATACTGAAATAAATGATGGTGATGAGGTTCGCATCGACCAGAGCAACCTTGCCCTTCAGTTTTTTCCGATTCGCTCGCTGCCTGCGGTCGTTTCCGGTTCTGCCCGCGAGACCCATGTCGCTCCTTTTATAGAGGCGGCGGCGATAGAGTCCGCAGCCACCGCCCGGCGTGATGATGCTAAGGTATTTCTGCGTGAATTCACCCGGGAGCTGGTGCGTGAGATCAACCCCAGCACCAAATTGATCTCCCTGGCGATCGCGCTCTGCCTGGTCGGTGGCATCCTGTATATCGGCTTTGCGATGTATAAGGAGTTGCAGCAGAGCAGGAAAGTCATCGCCGAGCAGGGAGCGCAGCTCAGTCAGGTGAAACAGCAGGGCGCTGACACGAACAAGCAGCTCTCCGAAGTCGTTCGCTCGACCAAAGAACTTCAAGACAGCCTCTCGCTGGCTATCAAACTACGCAGCGAATATGGCAGCGGGGTCTGCCTGATTGCCGGATCATACTATTTTGTTGAGGCGGGTACCGGCCGGCCACTTAGATATCCTGAATCGCAGACGAATGAAAGTGGAGAGGCAGTGCAAAGCGCCGGCGAGAATACAGTGTTGACGCCAGAGGGCCGCGCGGCAATCGCCGAATATGAGTTTGTCGGCAGCGGATTTTACGTGGGCAATGGCTTTGTAGTAACCAACCGGCACATAGCGCAACCCTGGCTCGCTGATGACCGCGCGCAGAGCCTGAGCACCAGCGTGCGAGGGCAACCGAAGCTCAAGAAGCTCACTGCTTACTTTCCAAATATGACCACCCCGATTGCCCTCAAGTTCAAAGCGGCGGCTCAACGCGATGACCTGTCTGTCTGCACCCTGGACTTGCCCGAATTCCCCTCAAGTATCGCCGTGTTACCCCTGGAAACCGAGGCCGATGCGGTCGCTGTTGGTCAAACCGTTGTGATGATGGGCTATCCGTCCGGTCCGGATCGTCTGCTTGCTCTCCTTGACGACGCCGAGTCGCGCAGTATCCAGCAGCGTTACGCCTCAATGGACGCTTTGCTCGGGTACCTTGCCGAAAAACGGCGCATACAGCCAAATACTACGCAGGGCAGCATTACGGATCTCAACGTTCGTCGAATTGCCTACGACGCGCGCACGGCTGAAGGTGGTTCCGGCGCCCCGTTGTTTGGACCATCCGGACGCGTGATTGGTGTCAACTTTGCCATGTTCACTGAAAACCAGGCATCCAACTTTGCGGTTCCAGTTCGTTACGGCATCGCTCTCCTGGAGCGGGCCGGATGGCAACCCCCCGCCTCAAAAGACGGCAAGGATGCAGAAGCTCTAAACTCTCCTCAAAGCACGCACGCACTCGCCTCCGCGCAGAAGTAAATCCTCCTGACACCTCCAGGGCATGCTCAAGTGAGAAAGTTTCCAGGATGAGCCAATACCCCACGCTGCTGACAACTCAAGATCGACCGGCAGCATCGGAGGACGTGTTGTTTCAGTGATAGATGTGTCACAAGGGGCAAAGCGAAACTTGCCCCGATGAATTTAGACTAATGCTATATTGTTTGGGCAGGTTCCTGCGGCATGAGCTTTGCTCCACGTGTGGTTGGACCACTCAAAGCTCTATATTTTCGTACAGCGTCGCGATACGAAGTGCAGCAAAATCATATCATGGGGCTTCATTCAATTAATTCCGGGAACCTGATTTGCCGCCACCTGTGCCTCAGTGCCTGTGACTCTTTGCGCCACATCGCCTGTTTGCTACTCGCTTTGGCCGTCACGCTCTCGGTTTTCGCGCCCAACTTTGTAGCTGCCCAAAACCCTCAACCAATAGAGCGCGCTGAGGCACCCTCGGCGGGCGAGACGCCCGCAGTCTCAGAAAAAAGCATTGCTGAGCCGGAGGCGGCCGGCGTGCCAAACGTGTTTCGGCTGGAACGCGTGCCTGTCGCAGGTGGGGCAGAACTCGTGACCGTATTCGCTAAACTCGGCGGTTTGGAAACGTCCCAAGACAAGAAATTGGTGCCGCTCGTCACCGTCTTGCGCGACACGCTAGGTGATGCAAGCCTTGAGAACGATCGACTCCGCTACGTTTGGCCCTTAACTTATACCCGACCCAGCCTTAAACAACGGGTTCTGGGAGCAATTCCCTTCCTCTATACGAGGATGGGAAATAAGGGCACGATCTCCGAAAAGTCTCCGCCGCCGGCGATGGACCTTGCTGCTCCGGAGAGTGACGTTTGGAACAATATCTTCTGGACCGCGCTACAGAACATTTTGCTCGATCCATATGGAATGCCGATTAAGGCTTCCACTCGTTCTTATCGGCGAAACATAAGCGATTATCGCAAGACCCACATCATCAGAGCCCTGTCGGTGCTGTCTCTCTATCAAACCCTCAATGGTGGTCAAGGGGCTTTCTCGCCGTCAGAGATGGCCGAAATTCATTCACGTCTTTCTCTTACCGACAAAGCATTTGGCGGTTTCGTCGATGATCTGAATCTGGAGCACTACTACGAAAAAACCACTAGCCAACAAAAGGACGACCGAGGGCATAACTGGGAACTCCTGCGGCAACGAGCGGAAGCTGAATCACTTTATTTTGAGCCGTTGCGGATGCCTGACGGCAGTACCACTCACGCGCTTTTGTGGATTGCCCGGCGCGATCTTGAAAAACCGCTGAATCATCCCTTCAGCGGTAGATTCCTGAATATCTCAGATCCTCGATCGGACAAGCGCCTTTTGAATTGGAAGGGTTATGTCGAAACACGCTACTTCGACAAAGACAGTCGTCCCGTAACCGCCGCAACAACAGATGCCGAACCGGTAGAGATGATTCCGATTGCGCTCTACGGCTTGGACACCCCCAAGATTCCGATGCTGCTGATTGATTTTCGCGACAACCTCAATCCGAAAAAACGCGAGATGTCGCGACGCGTGCTCCAGGACATTACGCGAAACATACTGTCAGTTTCTCGCTTTGGTAACCTGCCTTACCTGCTCGGCCGGACAGTCTTTGATTTCGTAACCGGGAGGCGCGGAATTGATGTCAATCAACCTTCGCGTCTGCAAACCTACTCCCAGCTGAAACTGTTGCTTGCCCTCAATGACTCGTTAGAGCCTGAGTTACGCAATGAGATCACCCAGCGACTCGAGAAGGTTTCGCTGAATCCGCTGGAAAATGATCTCGATGTTGAAGCAAGGGTCGCCCGGCAACAATACGAAGCGCTATTGTCCTACGCCAGTCGCGCGGATGGATTGGCGGCGAAGCTCGAACGTGATCGGCGAGCAGAGATGGTTCCACTAGCACACAGTCGCGTCGAACAGATGTTCTTCCGCGTTGCCAATATCTTGTCGTTCGGCAAATACGTGCACCGGGAAGATGCGGCACCTGACACTGAGGCACGGCTGGACGTGGCGCGGCGGCTCGCCTATCACACAAACTTTCTTCGGCAGGTGGCGAAATCCAACTTCCAAATCGATGTAGCATGGAATCTTGACGAAGTCAGGCGCTCGCTCTCCTATATCGGCGATCATGGCAGCGTGGCCGGCTCGGAAGCAATCGTCGCCGCCGGTCGAATTTTTTCTCGCACCCACGACGAAGATACGCGGCGTGCTTGCCTGGAAAGTCTTTCGCGTATTGCTACGCCAAAGGCCAGGAACGAACTGCTGCGTATCTCCCAGAACAAAGAGCTGGATCCGTCTTGGCGAGACACAATCAACACTTATATCAGCCAAATCAATCCACCCCAGCCACCAGGAACCGCAGTTACTCCAAAACAAGGGACCGGACAATTCGCGCAACAATGATCATGGGGTGATCCTTGAAAACCAAAAGCGGCCGCTCGAACCTCGGGGTTAACAACACTTTATTTCAGACTGCGTTCATCGCATTTGTATTACTTCTCGTCCTCGGCGCCCCAGTCCTCTGCATCGCTCAGACCAAGCGGCTTGTGCTCATCAAAATCGACGGTCTGCCTTACAGCGTTGTCGACCGCGCGGTCAAAGAACGCGATCCGATGACCGGCAAGAGCAAACTCCCCTGGATCGACTACATCTACTACCAACGCGGTTCGCGCCTGGCTAACTTTTATGTCCGCGGGATGAGTTTGTCGGCGCCTTCATGGTCCATGCTCGAAACGGGCCAGCATCTGCAAATCAAAGGCAATGTGGAGTTCGATCGGTACACTTTGAAGACATATGACTATCTTAATTTTGTGCCGTTTGTGGTGTTGAGCGTCCCCGGTTACCGCGTAGACATGGCGGCCGTCGAGGTGCTGGATTCCCTTAGAACACCCATGCTTGTCGATGCCTATCCGCACGACGAGCGTTATGTGACTTTCTCATTGTTTCAAAGGGGCCCCCGCTTCATCACCTACCAGAACGGTTTGCTGAATAAATTCAAACGAGCTCCAAAGGACGTTTTCGACGAATGGACCATGGGGCTCGAACTGCGTAATGCGATCCCCGAGGAGCTGCTGAGAGAACTCGTCAAAAAACTCGACGATCCGAAAGTAGCCTACCTCGATTTGATCCTAACAGATTTCGATCACGTTGCTCATCACAACAACGACCATCAGTCGCAACTGGCCGCGCTTAGGCAAATCGACTCGCTCCTGGGCCAGGTATGGACTGCAATACAAAAGAGTCCGCTGGCTGACGAAACTGCCATGGTGGTGGTTTCCGACCACGGCTTCAATAGCGACGAGCGCATCTATAGCCAGGGTTACAACCTTGTAAAGCTGCTGGGTAGTCCCGCCGGGGGTGGTCATCATGTGATCACAAAGCGCCGGCTGATGCTTGATTACGCGATTAAAGGCGTCAATCCTTTCGTGCCCTTAATAACGACGACGACACGCGACTCGCTCTATTTGCAGGGTCGGAGTGCAGACTACCCCACTGCCCTGCTGGATTTCGACGGTAACGAGCGGGCCTCGGTTCACCTGCGCGACAGCGACCTCAATCTACTGCACATCCTGCTCCAGCAACTCCAGCGGAAAGACCTGGCAGAAAACGTTCGCGTGGCAGCCACTGATTTTTTCTTCAGAACAATCGACAGGCGACGTGCCGCCTGGCAGGAGGAACTGGGAGCCCTCAATGAAGAACTGGGAGCTTTGCGCCGGAGCATCCAACAACAAGAGAAACTCTGGTCCGAGCAACCAAAGAAACTGACCAAAGAGGAAACGGCCGCTGGTCGCGATGATCAAATCAAACGCATTCACGCCCAATTGCTGCGCTGGCAGGGTCAGGAAAGGGCCTACAGCCAATATGCGCGGACCATGGCGAGCTTGCTCGGACTCAAGCGAACAGGATTCTCTGCCGGTGTTTACCGGATTGAGGATTTAATCCCAATCAACTCCATGGGGGACCGTAATAGCATTTACGAATTACAGAACTACGTCGCCGGTCCTGCTCCTGGAGGGCTCGTCCTCGCTGCTGATGGCAAGCTCGATGAACAGAAGAGCTTTGCTCGCATTGACTATTTTTCCCTGCTGCACGATGTGGTGATGCGAAACAATGTGCAGCCAGGAGTTGCCAACCGTCCTATCGACATGATCGCTACCCGATTGCCGGCTGAGTTGATTCATCCACTCATTGACGAGCCGGAAATCACTGGCGATGTGATCTGGGTTTATGACGGACCCGATAATCAGGCCTTGATTCTTGCGCGCGAAGACTCTCGCCGAAATCTGAGTTTCCGTTACTTACCAGTAAGCAACCTCGGCCAGGACGCGGAGGGTCGTTTGCATTTTGAGCCTGTACCATGGCGGGCCGGCTTGCCGCTGCACATCTTCGAAGATAACCAATTGAATATTCCTCAAGCTGATCGCGTTGACTGGTTGAGTGAATGGCACACCGATGTTGACTGGCTCCGGGCACTACACAAAACGAATTACTCAAACGGTTTGATCGGACTATACGAAGAGCTGGGCCGCCACGCGATTGAACGATTGTCGCTTGACGAACCGGGAATTGCAGCCGGCGAACGCTTGATGCGCCGGCTATTGATAAGGCAGAGGGAGTTGGTCGAGGCTGACCTACTGCTTGTAGCCAAGAATCACTGGAATTTCGATGTTCGAGGTTTTAATCCGGGCGGTAATCACGGCTCGTTTTTCCGCATCTCTACTCACTCCACTTTCATGATCGCGGGCGGTGAAAAGACTGGAATTCCAAAGGCCGCGGTGGTCGAGGAGCCTTATGACAGTCTTAGCTTCGTTCCTACCCTGCTGGCATTAACCGGCGAATTACGGGATGATAGCAGCCCAATACCCGTGCTTTGGAGCAAAGGGTTTCGCCATTTTCCGGGCCGCGTTGTGAGAGAACTGCTGCCGGAGCCGAAGCCAAGCCCGACCATTGCAAACACTGGAGCAAGCGCAGCGCCTTGATTAGATCTGGAGAAGAGTTAACCGCGGATTGGGTAGACGACACTGAAGAGCTGTCTGAAGAACCTGAGCCGTCGATCTCCGGGAAGTCTCGGCGCTCGTTTATCTGGCTTCAGGGTTTCGCTTTTCTACTGGGTTTAGCTCTCCTTGTTTACGTAATCCATCGAGTCGGCGTCCAGCCGATTTTTGATGCCTTACTGCGGATAGGATTCGGGTTCTTTTTTGTCCTGGCGATCAGCGGCGCTCGCCATTTTCTGCGCACCATCGCGATGCGCACAGCGGTGCCCGCGGAACATCGCCGGATCAGTTTTCTCCAGGCATTCACCGCCCGTCTTGGCGGCGAAGCGATCAGTTTTCTCACTTTCACCGGTCCATTACTCGGAGAGGCCACCAAAGTGGCTCTCCTTCGCAAACGCATTCCGCTGACGTACGGTGTGCCGGCGCTGGTTGTCGACAACTTGATTTACAACCTGTCCGTCGTTTTCTTCATTCTCAGCGGCGCGTGTGTAATGTTGTTCACCTACCGGTTGCCACCACTGGTTTATTACGTTCTGCTCGCAATTGCGATTGTAGCCGCGCTCGGCATTGCTGCGGCCGCGCTGGCCGCCCGGCGCCGGGTTATGTTACTCACCTGGTCCATCGATCAGTTGGCCCGATTGCGGCTGAGTCCCAAAGTCATTCTCCGCAAACGACAGCATGTCTATCATCTCGAATCCAAAGTCTACGATTTTTATAAACACCATCCAGCGCCATTCGTAGGCATGGTTGCGTGCAATCTGGCTGCGCACGCGACCAGTGTTATTGAAGTTTATGTGACGTTGCGAATGCTTGGATTCCAACCGGCGCTCGCGCAGGCCTACATCATCGAATCGCTTACCAAGGTGATTAATTTTGTTTTCGCGTTTGTGCCGGGCACTATTGGCGTCTACGAGGGCGGCACCGAAGTCATCCTGCAAACGCTTGGATTTGCAGCCGCAACCGGCGTCACCCTTGCGCTGGTACGCAAGGCGGGAATCGTTTTCTGGACCTCGCTGGGTCTGCTGGTGCTGACCTGGCGAACGTTGCCTAATGCCTGGCAGCGCTTACTCGATCGCAGTCCTCGTTTACAAAGGCTTATGGACAGTCTCGTCTTATCAAACATTGCGCACCGGCCGGCGCGCACGGCAGTCAGTGTTCTCGGCACCGCCGTGGGGGTGCTGCTCATAGTTTTCACGGTTGGGTTGGCCCACGGCGTTCTGCATGAGCGAGGCCGGCGCGAGTCAAACATAGGCGCCGAAATAATGATCAGAGCGTCGGGCTCACTGGGTTTCGGCGGTTCATCGCCATTCGTGCTGCCTGTTTCGCGTGCGGCCGAGATCGCCCGTATCGAGGGGGTACGCGCGGCCACTCCGCTGGGTCAGGCGATCGATAAGAGCGATGCAGGCTTTGGCTCGCGGCTGATTGATGGAATAAATTTTCCTGAGTACGCGGCGCTAACCGGATTCAGGATTCGTGAAGGGCGAGCTCCAACATCCGGTGATGAAGCAATCGTCGATCCGGTTTGGAAACAACAGAGGCAAGCCACGGTCGGTTCAACGGTGCAAATGTTCGAGCGGCCTTTTCGCATTGTCGGCGTGTACGAACCACCAGGCGGCGGGCGCATAAAGATTCCTCTTTCAACCATGCAGGAGCAGGAGGGCGGCGAGGGTCGCGCTTCGGCAATTCTGGTGGCGTGCCTTGATCCGTCGAAGCAGGAAGAAGTCGCGGCGCGCATCGAGAGTCAGTTTTCAGATCAGCAGATCATCTTCACGCGCGACTTGCCCGAGCTTTATGCCTCGGGAGTACCGGCGTTGAATGTTTTTATCAAGGTGGTCGTCGGCGTGGCGGCTGCGATCAGCATGCTGGTGATCTTGTTGGCAATGTATACGACGGTCACTGAACGCACACGTCAGATTGGCATTTTGAAGGCTCTGGGGATGTCAAAGCCGGCGATTGCCTGGGTGATTGAGCAGGAGGCGATCATTGTCAGTCTTTTGGGAGTTACCGCCGGCGTAGTGCTCACCTTTGCCGCCCGGTTTGCAGTAATGCGCGTTACGAGCCTGACAATCGAAGTCGAGCCTCGTTGGATCCTCGTGGCCCTGTTGGTCGGACTCGTCGGTGGTAGCATTGGCGCTCTTTATCCGGCCCTGAGAGCCGCTAAGCAGGATGCCGTCGAGGCGCTGTCCTACGAATAAGTTTCTTCATACTCTCAATGAGACAAGACACGACTGACGAACGCCAGCGCGCGAGTCCCCCTGGAGCGCGTCTCTCGCTTCAACTACATGCTTTCAACAAGCATGAGAAGTTGGTTTGATCTCAATAAACGGAACGCCCAAACTGATCGCCCGTTTCTGCCACACCCAAAATGATCTTGTCTTTTCCTTGAAACCACAGCTGGTTGGTTGCCGAGGCCAGCCCGTTTGCAGATCCGTAGATTGCGTTAACGGCGCCGGCATCGATGGCATTGACCCCGTCGCTACGAAGAATGTCTTCATGCCCATCGCAACAACCGCAACCTAACAACTAGCGCTTGCATCGCCATGAGCGGGCGTCTTTGCTAAGTTGCGGGCGAGCCGCTGAAGCCCATCAGCCTTATGCGCTCTCGCGCTGAAGACGGAGCACTTGGATGAATGCCAAACAGAAACGTCTATTAGTCCTGGGTGTGCTCGGCTTGACGGGTATGATTCTCGCCTTAACGGGAGTGCTTCTTGTACCTTGGAAACATAACATCGCACCTGCTATTCGGATACAGGTGCTTGATGAAACTGGTAACCCCCCAACCAACGTGCGTGTGGAGCAGGAGTGGGAGTACCACGCAATCGGGTCGGAACCAAAGCACGAGGTTTCTCAAACAGATGGAGATGGTTACGTTTCCTTCCCGGCACGGTCTGTAAAAATCTCAATGGCTCGTCAGATTCTTACCTTTTTGAGGAGTCTTAGGCCTCACGGCCACGAGTTTGGGCCGTTCGCAAGCATCGAGGCGCATGGGCCAGATCCTCGTGCCTGGGATATCGTTATCTGTGGAATAAACGATCAACCACCCCGACCGCTGCGATTTGAGGCGTTGGGACTTGGCAATTCCGTGAATGCTTTTTACGTTGATTGCAAACATAACACGTGCTTGCAGCGGATTCGTCATGAGCAGGCCTTAATTCTAAGTTGCCTGCGCCCTTGTTTTCTACAACATGAAATGAGGCACAGATATGACACAGCCTATTCAAGTTAGTGCTCCGCCGGATGCAATCTTGACGCAGATGCTATTTGGGGCGCAGATGCAAAAAAGCATTTGCGTCGCGACAAAACTGGGCATTGCCGAGCTACTTGCGGAAAGACCGCAAACCGCCGACGAACTTGCTGCTGAAACAGAGACGCATGCGCCATCCCTCTATCGACTACTACGCACTCTGGCCAGCATCGGCATCTTTGCAGAAACTGCTGACCATAAGTTTGAGCTGACACCGATTGCCGCACTGCTGCGTAGTGATGCACCTAACTCCATGCACGATTTTGTGATTATGATGGACGAGATTGGCTTTGGCAGGCTTGGGGTGAGCTATTGTACAGCGTCCAAACGGGCGGGGTAGCTCATGAAAAAGTTCAGGGCATGAGTTCCTTTGAGTTTTACGAACGGAACGAGGAAGCCGGAAAGGTCTTCAATCGTGTAATGACGAATTTTACACTGGCGGTTATTCCGGCCATTGTCGAGGCTTATGATTTTTCCGGTGTGAAACAATTGGTTGACATCGCAGGCGGTCATGGATTGTTGCTCACGGGAATATTGAAAGCCAATTCGCAGGCGCAGGGGACTTTGTTTGACCTGCCCTTCGTGCTCGACAGCGCGGGTGAGTTGCTCGAAAAAGAAGGGGTCCTACACCGTGTCGAACTCGCGTCGGGTGACTTCTTCCAGTCCGTCCCAGCAGGTGCGGACGCCTACATGATGAAGCACATCATCCACGACTGGGACGATGAAAGCAGCATCAAAATCCTTCGGAACATCCATTCGGCGATAAACGAAAATGGCAAAGTTTTAATAATCGAAATGGTTGTTCCCGAAGGCAACGAGCCGCACCCGGCTAAGGTGCTCGACATCCTAATGCTACTGATGGAGGGCGGCAAAGAACGCACAAAAGATGAGTATGGAAAGCTTCTGGAGGCGTCCGGCTTTAGGTTGACAAATGTTATTTCGACGAAGTCCCCGTACAGCGTGATTGAAGGCGAACGTGCGGGATGACAAATCCGTAGTCCTGATGACCTCAGTGAAAATGTAGATTAAATGCCCTTCTCGGAAGAAGCCATTGAAAGGTGTTCTTCATATCTCCGTGGTGAAATGGTTCCAGGGTTTTTGTTACCACGGAGGCACGGGGCCTTGCACAAAAAGATGCGATGGTCTGTACAGTACCGCGAGCGAAGCGACCGGATGTTACACCGACTTCCAGCTGTGATTCTCATAATTGGCAGCCAGTCAATTAGTTAGTCGAAGCGCAACATCCGGTCGCTTCGCTCGCGGTACTGTACTGATCGCCTCAACGTCGCAGTGCTCAGGACTTTTTGTCCAAAGCCGAGGCACGGAGAACACCGAGAATGCACGAAGCCATTAGGTTGGATGCTGATCTAGTGTTGTCTATTGGCCAAAGGTGGATTACAAAATCTTTGGTTCCTGGTGCGAAGTTTACAATTCGGGAAGGCCTAACGTTGCTGGATTCGGCGTCGGAAAAAGCGGAAGCCCGGTGTCAGATTGCACTAAATAATGGCGGAAATAAATAGATTCTTAATAAAAGATCCGAAATCAACTGATGAGGAGTTAGAACTCCGAATATTGAGACGAAGGATTTTTTTCGGAATGGTGGGATCGATTTTCTTTTGTTCAGTCGGAGGATATCTCCTTCAACATACGGTCCTAGTTTCGTTTGTCAGCATCGTATTCATCGCGTCATGGTTTGTCTTAGCGGCGCTTACTTTGAAATACTTGTCACTCTCTGTTCGAGGTAAACCAAAATAATGCATAAAAAGAACCTTCCTTAGTAGTGCTTCCATTTTTTCATGTCCTCGGCCGATGCCGGTTTCAAGCTAATCGCAGCCCCGCCGCCGCTGGCTAAATTGATCTTCAGCGTTGTGTGGTCGTCTACCAGGAAGTTCTGAATCTGGTAGGCCATCGGATTGTTTTCCCAATGAGCATTGGCCGCATCGGTGTAAAGAGTGGCCACGTACCAGCGCTTTGGCGCGAGGTAGCTGAGGGAGATGTTTAAGGTACGCTGTTGTTCATCCGTGATCGCGCCGATATACCATTCATCTTTGCCTTTCGCCTTGCGCGCTATTGCGACGTAGTCACCCGGTTCTGCCTCCAAGATCCTCGTATCGTCCCAATCAACCGGCACGTCTTCAATAAACTGGAACGCATCCATAAACCTCTCATAGTTTTCAGGCAAATCCGCGGCCATCTGTAAGGGGCTGTACATAGTCACGTACAAAGCCAGCTGTTTGGCAAGAGTTGTATGCACCTGTTCTTTCTTGCCCGGTTTGTAGTAGTCGAGTTTGATTTGAAAAATTCCCGGAGTGTAATCCATCGGCCCACCCATCAAGCGGGTGAAAGGCAAAATCGTTTCGTGTTCGGGAGGATTGCCCACGCTCCATGCGTTAAACTCGTTGCCCCGTGCCGCTTCACAAGCGAGCCAGTTTGGGTAAGTGCGCTGCAACCCCGTCGGGCGTACCGGCTCGTGGGCATCGAGCATGATTTTATTTTGGGCTGTCTTCTCCACCACTCTGACGTAGTGATTGACCATCCACTGGCCGTCATGATGCTCGCCGCGCGGAATGATTCTGCCTACGTAGCCTGTTTTGACCGAGTCGTACCCGTGTTCTTTCATGAATCGGTAGGCTTCGTCCATCCTGCGCTCATAGTTTGTCGCCGAGGCTGAAGTCTCGTGGTGCATGATAAGTTTGACGCCCTTTTCAGACGCGTACTTCTGGAGTTCGGTTACGTTGAAATCGGGGTAGGGAGTCACAAAGTCAAAGACATCTTCTTTCCAGTTCCCAAACCAGTCCTCCCAACCTATGTTCCAACCTTCCACCAGTACGCCGTCGAAGCCGTGCTTGGCCGCAAAATCTATGTAGCGCTTAGTGTTAGCGGTGTTGGCGCCATGTATGCCATTGGGTTTCAGGCTGGCCCAATCTGTCTCACCTAGTTTTGTGTTACCCAGGTCAGAGTAATTCCATGAAGATTTGCCTACATGCATTTCCCACCAGATGCCTACAAATTTCTGCGGTTTGATCCAGCTCACATCCCGAATTTTAGAAGGTTCATTCAAGTTCAAAATGAGTTTGGAAGAAAGAATGTCCGCAGCTTTATCGCTCACCACAATCGTGCGCCAGGGCGTCTTATCCCCCGCCTGCAGGTAAGCTTTGTTTCCGACTCCGTCAGGCACTAGATGTGAAGACAATCCAAACGTCTGCTTGTCCACCATCAAATCCATGGCCGGGTAATTGATCAAAGCCGCCTCGTGGATGTTGATGTATAAGCCGTCAGAAGTCTTCATCATCAAGGGTGTTTGTACGGCATTGGCTGCGATGGGTGATTTGACGGCAATCTCCTGGACGTCCTTCGCCTTTGTTGCGTCTATCTCGCTCAGCTTTGTGGTTGAGTAGGCATACTCGTTGCTGTCATAATCGCCAGGAATCCAAAAGGTTTTGTGGTCGCCGGTCAGATTAAACTCGGTCTTTTCGTCCGCAACGATGAAATACTTCAACTCTTTTTGCTCGGGGAATTCATAGCGAAATCCCAGGCCGTCATCGAACAAACGAAATCTAATGATCATCCTTCGATTGTTGACGGACGCCTGTTCCAGCGTGACTGCTAGTTCTCTGTAGTGGTTGCGAATTCGTTTCACCTCTCCCCATACCGGCTCCCAGGTGTTGTCGCTCTCTGAGGTGTCTGCTTTTGCTATCGTGAAGCCTTTGGTGAAGGCCAGCAGATCTTTCAATTCAATACCCAGCCTGCTATTTTTGATCACGGACTTGTCACCGAATGAAAGCTGATAGGTAGGTTCACCATCCGCGGTCAACCCGAAAGAGAGTGATAGTTTTCCATTAGGAGATCGCATGTTTTGAGCAAACGCATTAAAGCCAAAAAGGCAAACGGAGAGAATTAGTAAGGGTGTTCTTCTAGTCATGTTGTTTCCTTTGCATCAACTTTTTCGTTTTCTAAGCTTTGGATCCAGACGAGGCACAAAATATAACCGAGCGCAACCAACCTAACAATGCTAATGTTTTCCGCCAACCGCAGCCATGTTGCAGATGATCTCTCGCTCTGGGTTTTGCGGCTTTCCAGAACATTCTGAAGTTAGATAAAATCTCGTTAAGGTAATCACAACAAAAGGAGTATTGGCCATGTCAGCAACCCCAACTCAACAGCGACGCAAATCTGTTGACTGCAGAGAATATCCCAGCGAAAAGAATTGCTCCCTCAAAATATCCGGAACTGAGAGTGAAGTGCTCGATGCGGCAGTTCAACATGCTGTTTCTGCCCATGGGCACGACAATACCGCTGAGCTACGGGAGCAACTCCGGCAATCGCTCAAGGATGAGTAAGGCCAGGCTGCTACTGTGAGGACAGTTACAGAGTGCAGGAGAGTGGCAGCTATCCAACTTGAGACTGTAATCGGCGATGTCGAAGCCAACCTGGCAGCCTGTCAGCGCCTGGCCGATACAGCGGCTCAAGAAGGCGCCGAGTGGATCATCCTCCCTGAGTTTTTTACTACCGGCATGGGATTCTTACCGGAATTGGCGCAACGCTCATTGCCGCCTGATGGATCTGCCACAACCTTGCTTTCCACTCTTGCCAGGCGACACGGGGCAGTCGTCGGCGGATCCTTTCTGTGTCATGACGTTGACGGGCATGTCCGTAACGCATTCTTCCTTGCCACTCCCGAAGGAATTGCCGGCAGACATAACAAGGACATTCCCACAATGTGGGAGAACTGCTTTTACATTGGTGGCACAGATGACGGTCTGATCAAAGTAGAAGGTCTGACAGCAGGTGTTGCCCTGTGCCTGGAGTTCAATCGCACGCGAACCGTAGTCCGCTTACGCGGAAAGGCCGATCTTGTAGTGGGCGGCTCCTGTGTATGGGGAGCGCCCAGAGGAACGCCTTTTTATCAGTACCTCCAAACTTCTATAGAACGGTACACCGATTGGGCAGCTCCATTTGCGAAGCTTGTCGGTTGTCCGGTCATTGAGGCGACGCACTGCGGAGGCATTCGCTGCAAGACACCCTTGTTGCCGATGGAATACGTGACAGACCTCGGCGGAGGCGCGATTATCTGCGATGCGACGGGTAAGGTACTTGCCCGCCGTGCTAAAGGTGACGGACCAGGCGTTGTCATAGCTGACGTTGAGATTGGACAGGTTGTCAGCGACGAGCAGATCCCGGCAAGCTTTTGGATTCAGGAACTCGATCCTATATCGACGCTTGGCTGGCACCTTCAGGGCTGGCACGGACGCAGGTGGTACAGGCGACACGTTGCACCTTGAGGATTGGTCAAGGATTAATCTTCAGGATGCTTTGCGGGCCCCCTTCACTGCGATAGGTAACGGAATATTACGGTCAATCATGAGTTACGCTGACCTCCCTCAATCAACCTTGCGTGTTCTTCATCAAAGAAGAATTAATCAAATGCGCGTTGCGGCACCAGCACAGAGCGCAACATCTCAAACGAAGATTCTAAATATCGTCTTTCGCAGAAACTTGAAGGCTTCAGACGTTACTAACCCGATAACAAAGGTAAGAATGCTCGTGATGCAATACGAGAAGCGAAGGTAAACTGGGGTGGCCGACCCGCTTAGATCCGAAGATGACGAACTGTCATCCAACCCAAGGACAACAACCCCGCCTCGAGGCCCGGTCCTATTTGTGACAAAAATTCTCCACAGCGTGAAACACGTTGCGGCGGGAACGACCAGGACGAGAAGCGCAAACGTGTCCAGAAAGAAAGCCGTCTCCTCTAACTCCAGTATGCCGCAGTATGCACAATCTGAGATCACGCTCGATTAGACACTCGATGGTCTTCAGATGTTTCAAGAACTAGAGAAAGGATTGCGTCGGAAAGGATTGCGTCGGAAAGGATTGCGTCGGAAAGGATTGCGTCGGAAGGCCTTGCACAAAAAGTCCTGACTACCGCCACGTGGAGCGCGATCAGTCCAGTACCGCGAGCGAAGCAACCGGATGTTGCACTTCAACTAACGAATTGACCGGCTGCCAATTATGAGAATCGCATCGGGAAGTCGAGTGTAACATCCGGTCGCTTCGCTTGCGGTACTGTACAGACCAGCACATCTTTTTGTGAAAAGCCGCGTGGGAATCTGGATTGTCACGAGAAGAGATACACATGACGTTTCAGTTGGCCATATTTCTCGCCGGTCTGATCTTGCTCACAACCTCATCTGCAGCTTTGGACACGCAACAAAGAGATGGCGCCGTGAAGGCAGTCGCCAATTCTCAGACTTTCCCGCGCTTTGATCGCGTCCTCCTGCTTGAGACGACTTCCGATACCTCAGCCAACGTGAGCATCGGTGATCTGAATGGTGATGGCAATCTCGACATTTTGCTCGTCAAGGGACGGCATTGGCCGCTGGTAAGCCGGGTGCTCCTCGGTGATGGACGGGGCCACTTTGCGGCAGCCTACAATCTCGCCGAGGTCCCCTATCGCTCGTACTCCGGACGCCTGGTCGACATGGATGGGGATGGCGATTTGGATGTCGTGCTCAGCAATGACACGCCAGACCCAAAAGTCATCTACATGAACGATGGGAAGGGTCACTTCCGTGTCGGCTCAGCTTACGGTCAAGCTGCGTGGGAGACTCGGAACGCCAGCGTGGCCGATCTCAACGGCGATGGCCAGCCCGATATCGTCGTCGCCAATCGAACCGACAAGGGCGCCAACTACATCTGTCTAAACAAAGGGAAAGGCCGCTTCGATGCCGACTGCGTTCCATTTTCCCACGAGTCCGCGACGACCATCACTGCGGCCGACTTCAATCACGACGGGTTAATTGACCTGGCCGTTCCGCATCGTGACGGTGGGCAGAGCTATCTGTATCTCGCCAGCGCCCAGGCCGTATATTCGAACCTCAGGCGGGTTCCCTTCGGCCCAACGGACGCAGCGATTCGGATGGCCGAAGCCGCAGACCTCAATGGCGATGGGTTACTCGACATCGTCGCCATCGACGAACGGCGCGGCGTCGCCATTTATTTCGGCCAGAAGGATGGCACATTCTCGTCGGGCGTGGCGCTCGATAGCGGCAAAGTGACACCCTACGCACTGGCGGCTAGCGACCTGGACCGCGATGGCAGCCTCGATATCGTAGTGGGCAATGTCAATGCTCCATCAACGATCTATTTCAACGACGCCTCCGGTCGCCAGTACACGCCGATCCACTTTGGCGACAACAAGGGTACCGTCTACGGTTTCGCCATCGCAGATCTAGATCGAGATGGCCTTCCAGACATCGCCGTGGCTCGGTCGGATGCCCCCAATGCGGTTTTCTTTGCGAGCCCAGCGCGATCCAAGACCGCAACTCTTCCGAAAGCGGTGATGGAAGGTAATAACTCGGTCGAGGTTGGCGTTTGTAGCAAACCGCAACATCCGGTCGCTTCGCTCGCGGTACTGTACTGATCGCGGTCCACGTGCGTTAGTCAGGACTTTGGTGCAAAGCCGGATGTTACCAAAGATTGAAGCTGGTCTGCTCAATATGAAGGTCTCTCTCAAGTTGGCTGACGAAGCTCGACGAGACCTGGCTTCTCTTCCACACATCAACACGCTGTCGGTGCGCTCGCTTCGACGCCGCTACTCGAAAATACTCGCCGATGAGTCTCCGAAAATCGTGCTTCGGTTCGTGAGGTCGCTTCTCGACGGCGCCGGTTGGGCTGAACGTGTAGTTTCGTGGGAGGTCCTGGCTGCGCACGTACCCGCGTTCAACCTTCTGAATGATCGACTGGTGCAGGAGATGGCTCACGGCCTCGCTGATTGGGGCTCGGTGGATCTCTTCGGCGTTACAGTGGTCGGCCAGGCGTGGCGCGCGGGACTTGTCAGCGACTCGATGATTCTTGCATGGGGGCGATCACAAGATCGGTGGCGCCGCCGGCTGGCACTCGTTGCAACGGTGCCGCTAAACTCGCGTGCCCGGGGTGGCACCGGCGCTGCTCGGAAAACCTTGCGCGTTTGCCGCTTGCTGCTCGGCGATTCGGACGATATGGTCGTCAAGGCAATGTCGTGGTCTCTTCGGGAGCTTGCCAAGCACGATCCGAAAATTGTCAAAGCGTTTCTTCTGAAGGAAGAAGATCGGCTTTCATCTCGCGTCAAACGCGAGGTGCTCAATAAGATCAAGACGGGCGTTAAATCACCACGGACTCGGCCTCGCAATCTGGCCTAAGCTATCTTGCGCCCGCCGGTCAAGGTGATCGTTCGAGGCGCAAAATTGAGGAGTCGCTTATGAAGCTGAAATTCTCGCCGACTGCGTTTCTTGCAGCGCTTTTCATGTCAACTGCTTCCCTCCTCTCAGGGACAGCGTTAGCCCAATCTAATGTTCCCCGCTTTAAAGATTTCCCTGCGGGTGAAATCTACAAAGGTCCTACGGCTTCGCTCGTACTCACGCGCGCTGACCAGAGTTTCAAAACCAGATTGAGATCGGCGGCCAAGAGCCAAAAGCCTAACTTAGCGGGACATTACATATTGACCACCTGGGGATGCGGCGCCGAATGTGTGATGGGCGCCGTCATTGACGCCCAAACGGGAAGGGTTTATTGGTGGAACTTCAGCATTTGCTGCTGGGGAACAAACGTTGACGAGAAGTTCAATCCAATCGAGTTTCGTCCTGACAGCCGGCTGATTGTTTTCTCCGGACTGCGAAACGAAAAAGATGGCGACGATGGCGCCCATTTCTACCGATTCGACGACAACGGACGCTTTGTGCACATCCGTTCGGTTCCGAAGTCCGGACAATTGGAAATCCGGGTTATCCACTGATTACGCGGATTACACCGATTACTACTTAGAAATGTTGGAAGCACTAAGTGCTTATGGAATAAAAGCCTATGAACCCATTGCCGCTAATGGGTTTTCAATCTGCGTAATCTGTGTAATCTGTGGATAAACTGCTTACTGATCGCAGTCAGAATCAGCCAGGCTAAAGACCCACGCAAGGAGAGTATGGTATGCCTTATTTCAAAGCGCGCATTTTTGCGTTACTGATAATTCTTGTTTCGATCGGCCTGGTCTATTACAACTGGCATCAAGTCTTACAGGAGGGCCGTTACTCTTTGAAACTGGCGGCGTTGGGCCCTGTCGGAATAGTAGGAGGACTCTATCTACTGATATTTCCCTCGAGGGGTGGAAAGCCCACCACTGCTAAGGAGAAGGTCATCGCACTAATAGTGTTTGGCATTGGGCTGCTGGCAGGATTGCTCAACTGGTATTTGATGGATCCCGGCTTTTTCGGGAAATGAAGGTAATAAATATTGCGTACAATCGAACGGTGCACTCGCCGAGATTGAACAATGATACTGCCACTAGTTGCCGCTGTTTTTTTTGCCGTAACTTTTGTTGCGGAGAAAATTATGCTGAGGGGGCATAAGGTTAAGTCGAAAAAAGATTGGGACCGATCTTCCTTGTTGATCTTTGATGTTAGCGGCGTTTTATCTGTACCCGTGGGCATGATTGTGAGCTTCACCGATGTTGGGCGAATCCACACTGCCTCTGCCCTCATTTCGCTAATCGGAATTGTGATGATGTTGCTTGGAACGGCTTTACGTTGGGCCGCAATTCTTACGTTGAGAAATTATTTTACGGTGAATGTTACAATCCTGGAAAACCACCAAATTGTGAGGCGCGGATTGTACAGATATCTTCGTCACCCATCTTACGCAGGATTATTGCTCCGTTACTTTGGTTTTGGTCTCGGTCTTGGCAATTGGTTGAGTGTGATATTTATTTCTGTTCCGCTTTTGGGCGCAGTTGTTTATCGCATCCATATTGAAGAAAAAGCTTTGAGGCAATCTTTTGGACAACAGTATGAGAAGTATGCCCAAGATACCTGGCGGTTGGTCCCGAAGATATATTGAGAGGGGCGGCCGCTTCGCCAAAGGGGTCAAAGGTCTAAATGGGATTAACGGGAAAAGAGACCGGTGAGTTGCTCGAAATTGCCAGGCACGCGGCGAGTCTCGGCGCTGCGGTCCATTGCCGCGCAATCGTGGCTGGCGCATTCAATGTCGGTACAAAGAGCTCGAGTTACGATCTTGTGACCGATGTCGATCGCGAGGCTGAGCGGGAGATGGTCACAGCTATTCGATCCGCCCGCCCGGCTGATGGGATTATTGGTGAGGAAGGTACGAACCTTAACGGCAGCTCAGGTGTCAGTTGGATTCTTGATCCGTTGGACGGGACTGCCAACTTTTTCCACCGGTATCCTGCGCATTCGGTGGCAGTTGGCGTTGAAATTGAAGGACGCAGGGTAATCGGCGTGGTGCATGACACATCGAGTAATCGCGTGTATGCCGGCGTTGTCGGCGAGGGTGCAACTTGTAGCGGCAAGCCAATAACGGTGCGGAATGAAGGCGATCTTGATCAGGCTCTAATTGGGACTGGTTTTCTTCCTGATGCCGAAATACGTCGTTTACAGGCGGACGTGTTGAAGCAAATACTGCCTCGGGTCAGAGATGTTCGTCGCAGCGGGTGTCCATCGCTGGATATTTGTGGCGTAGCAGCGGGCGTGCTTGACGCTTTTTACGAATGTGGACTCGGCAGGTGGGACTTTGCAGCTGCAGCCGCGATTGCCGAAGCGGCGGGAGCCACAGTCTTACTGCTTAAATCCAGGGTCTTGCCCAATCCATTTCTAGTCGTTGCAAACCCCAACCTAATATCCGCAATGGTTGCTTTGTTGGTTGAAAACGACGTGGTAGAAGTTCCACAATGACGGCGCCCTCACTCCCCAAACCGAGCCGGAGGCTATACAGATGTCCATCACGCCTTACCTTTTGTATGAAGATGTTGACGGCGCACTGAGGTTTCTTGCCAGGGCGTTTGGGTTCCGCAAGTACGGCCGGCCAATTGCAGGCCCGGATGGTAAGCCCAATCACGCGGCGATGAAATTCGGTGACGATCTCATCATGATGGGACGCCCGGGAGGCAAATATCGAAACCCTAAGCGCCTCGGGCAAGCGACACAGAGTCTGTATGTCAACGTCGACAATGTAGACAAGCATTTTGCCCGTGCCAGAAAGGCCGGAGCAACAATCCTTGAGGAACCTAAGGATACTTTCTACGGCAACCTTCGCTACGGCGCGGCGGATCCGGAAGGTCATCAGTGGTACTTTGCTAGTGAGATCAAGAAACGCGCAGTCAAGAAACGCGCTGGAGGGAATAAGTCGGGAAGAGAGAGATATGCAAAGAAATAACGTCAGTGTTTTTGCCCTGGAAGCTTTGCGTATTCGCATCACCCGGGTCTTCCCTGCCCAAATCAGATCATGCGTTGAACAATTAAGCGAAGAGCAGTTATGGTGGAGGCCGAACGATCAAAGTAATTCGGTAGGGACTTTGGTGCTTCATGTGCGCGGAGCAGTTCTTCATTTCTTATGTCGAGGTGTGGGTGGAATTGATTATGAACGTGATCGCGCGTCTGAGTTCGCTGAGAGTTCAGTAACCAAACGTGAACTGCTCGGTATGTTCGATGAGATGGTGGGGAAAGCAGTACAAACATTTGAAGCGCTTGATGCCTCACGCCTCGAGGAGGCCTCTACTGAACCGGCTTATTATTCCACTATTCTTGAGGACCTATTTGGCGTTGCTATTCACCTCGCGACACATACCGGTCAGATTGTTTATGTCACAAAGATGCTGAGGGAAGGTTCCATCAACGACCTCTGGATGCAAACTCATCGGGAGTTCGGGGCCTGGAAGAAATAAGCAAGGAGCAGCCAACGGTTTTGCTGTGCATTCGGCGGCCACGCAATCCATCAGCCTGCTCTAAGTGCGGCTTTGATGCTGGCTGTAACGCAAGCTGTTAGCTTGCGTGCTGACGAACCCACGCAAGCTAACAGCTTGCGTTACATGATTAGAATGGCCACTCATTGAAAGGAATTTTAATAATGTTTCCACACCTTTTGACTGTTGCCTTTCTTTTGGCCGGACGGTCATCAAACCGAGAAACACCAGCGAATGTCGCGCGCGACGGAAGTGGAAACCAGAGACTTGAAAGTCGCGACTAGGAAAAACCCAATGTCGAAAAAAGACCTCTTAATCTTGATCATCGTCAGTCTTGCGCCATTTAGTACTTTTCCTCAAACCAGGACGCAGCAGTCAGCCCCGCCCCGCACTGTCGTTGATTACTACATGTTGCTCCCTGACAAATACTTTTGAAGCGAACCGGGAGCAGCGCCTCCACTGGATGCTTGATCCGAAACGCGGGGCGATTGTGGATATCAAGAACGGCTACCTTTACGCCACTGGAGATGGTGCACAGACGGATATCTACGCCTGCCTCTTCAAACGATCGGATGGCCGGTACCTAATCGCCGTCAACTACAATGACAAAGAAGAAGTCTTCGAATCGTTCCTTGATTTTTACATTTACGATCGTGGGCGCTTAAGCAATGTAACAAAGTCCGTCCTGCCGGTACCTTTCAACAAACACTTGTATTACGAATTGCCTCGCGACGGCACCACGATCGCCGTCACTGACAGGTCGGGCAAGAAACTCTATGACCTGGTTTGGGCCAAGGGTGTGTTTAGACTAAAGCGCGCCTGAGGCATGTTGAATGGTAATCCCGATTTTCGTTGGCTTGTTGTTTGTTGTGATAGGCATCGGGATCCTGATTTTCAGTGTCGTCTCCATTTGGAACAAGCACCGGCAGCTTGCCAATTCTCTTTCTGCAAACGGTTTCGTGAGTGAGTTTGCAACGGAAATGGGCCGAAGCGGACATCTCTATTACCCTGTGGTACAGTTTGAGATTCCATCAGGCAAAACGATCCGTTTCAGATCCTCGCTAGGTAGTAGCCGAACCGGATATTCTGTCGGTCAACAAGTGAAGGTTCTTTATGATGCTCATAATCCGCAGCAAGCTGAGATTGATACCTTAGCCGCGCTGTGGCTTTTACCGGGATGCATGCTGGCGATGGGGTTGGTTTTCACAATAGGCGGCTTGTTCTTGTCAGTTGTCATGATTCTTGTATTGATGAATCAATCGTGATGCTCGTTGTTTGAGGTCTTCGCGTGATTTCGTGGGATCATGCTTTTGGATTAGAGTTTGGTTGCGAACCCTGTGACGGGTTGTGTTTCTGAATGCACCGAACACACCTTCATAACGCTGTGATAGCAGGCATGAAGGTATTTCTGCGCCCGCCGCTGCGTAAAGATTTATCGGAGTTCGTAGCACTCAACCGCGCCAGTACAAGATTGCACCGCGGCCTTGTTTCACCTCCTACCAGACCCGAAGAATTTACCAGCTTTCTAAAGCGCTCTCGCAGACTAGATTCTGTTTGCTTGCTGGTTTGCAAGGGTGATAGCGTTATCATCGGCTGCACTGACCTAAGTCAAATTTTTCGTGGTGGCTTTCAGAGTGCTTACCTTGGATACTATGTTGGCGCGCCCTATGCTCGTCAGGGTTTTATGACTGAGGCGCTGCAGCTGATGCTACGTTACGCCTTCCGTCACCTGAAACTACATCGGCTGGAAGCAAATATCCAACCGGTTAATGTTGCCTCGCTTGCGTTGGTTAAGCGTGCGGGATTTGTGCAGGAAGGATTCTCACGACGGTACCTCAAGATTTGTGGTCAGTGGCGGGATCACGAACGATGGGCCATTCTCGCCGAGGACTGGAAGGCGACCCAAGCCGGCTGAGTTCCGTGAGCTCATTAATGATGCAGCTGGGCGGTGTTGGGCGCTGAGAGGCAATCGTCAGGTTACCAGGTCATAGAGTGTTCTCGAACAAGTTTGCAATCGGCTCTTAAGTTGGTTACTCAGCGAAGGGAGATCAGAGATGGCGCAATGGAAACCCGATCCAACATTTTATCCCTCGCCTCGCCTGGCAATGCAGGCGCCGCCGGAAACGTTAGCCTACGTTGCTACCTTTAATCCTAACAAAAATGGTCGTCCCGATGCGTTGACAGTGGTGGACATAAAGTCTGGCTCGCCCACTTATGGCAAGCGCGTCGGTCAAGTGGAAATGTCACAGGCGGGCGACGAGCTCCACCACTTTGGTTGGAACGCTTGCAGTTCGGCGCTCTGCCCGTATTCGCCACATCCACACATCGAGCGGCGGTACCTGGTGGTTCCCGGCCTTCGTTCTTCGCGTATTCACATCCTGGACATCAAACCTAATCCGCGACAACCTCAAATCGTAAAAGTAATTGAGCCTCAAGAGGTCTTTGACCGTACTCAATACTCCAGGCTCCACACCATCCACTGCGGTCCTGAGGGCATTTACGTGAGCGCCCTGGGATCACCGGACGGCGAAGGACCCGGCGGCATCTTCCTGTTGGACCACTTTTCCTTTGAGGTGCTTGGCCAATGGGAGTTGAATCGCGGGCCGCAATATCTGGCTTATGACTTCTGGTGGCATCTTGGCCACGACACCATGGTCACCAGCGAGTGGGGCACGCCGAACATGATAGAGAACGGACTGGTCCCAGAGCTTCTGCTTAATAGTAAGTACGGTCATCAGCTCCATATTTGGGACCTGCGTCGTCGTCGCCATCTGCAGACGCTCGATCTGGGCGCGGAACAGCAGTTGGTGCTGGAGTTGCGCGCCGCACATGACCCCACCAAGACTTACGGTTTCGTTGGGGTGGTGATCTCTATTAAGGACCTTTCAAGTTCAATCTGGGTGTGGCATCTCGACAACGGCAACTGGAAGATCCGTAAAGTGATTGAGATTCCGGCCGAGCCGGCTGATCCTGGGCTACTGCCACCACTCTTGCAAGGTTTCAAAGCAGCGCCGCCATTGGTGACAGACATCAATCTGTCGCTCGACGACCGTTTCCTCTACGTTTCCTGTTGGGGCACGGGAGAGATGCGACAGTATGATGTTTCCGATCCTTTCGCGCCAAAGCTTACCGGTTCGGTGCATATCGGCGGAATCGTTCGCCGGACGCCGCACCCGAAAAACCCTGCCGAAAAGTTGAACGGTGGACCGCAAATGGTGGAGGTGAGCCGCGATGGGAAACGCGTCTATTTCACCAACTCCCTGTATTACGCTTGGGATGAGCAGTTCTATCCGGAGGGGGTGGGCAGTTGGATGGTTAAGCTGACCGCCGATCCAAATGGTGGTCTGAGCACGGATCCCGACTTCTTTGTTGAGTTTGATGATTACCGGGCGCACCAGATCCGCCTGGAGGGCGGAGATTGTTCGTCGGATTCCTACTGCTATCCGTGAGTGGCGTTTGGCCATGGCTGGCTCTTTTTGGTCTGGGTGCTTATCACGGGATCAACCCTGGGATGGGCTGGCTCTTTGCCGTCGCGCTGGGAATGCAGAATAAAAGTCGGCGAGCGGTGCTGTCAGCATTGCCACCTATTGCGCTGGGGCACGCTCTGTCCATTGCGATCGTAGTTGGACTGCTGTGGGTCGCGGAAGCAAGCTTGCCTGGCAGGGCTTTACGCTTCGGCGCCGCGGCGCTTCTATTCGGCTTCGGTCTTTACCGATTGCTGCGCTCTCGCCATCCCGCCTGGGTCGGCATGCGGGTGAACTTCCGTGATCTGACCCTCTGGTCCTTCCTGATGGCTTCGGCACATGGCGCCGGCTTAATGTTGGTACCGATCATGCTCGGCCGGTCTCATGCAACCTCCGGCGAATCTAATCAGCATCTGGAACATATGTCGCATGCTAACCACATGGACCAACTCTTCCAGCCATCGACGGCGCAGTTTGGCAGTTCCCTGCGCTGGTTGGCAGCCATTGGCGTGCATGGCTTGGGATACCTGCTCGTTATGGCGCTGATTGCTCTCGTAGTTTATGAGAAATTCGGACTCGCGCTGCTGCGCCGTGCCTGGATAAATCTCGACCAACTCTGGGTCATCGCTTTGATGCTAAGTGCGTTCCTGATTCTCATTACTTAAATAGACCAACGCCATGAGACTACTTACAGCCCTTCTCATCTTGAGTTTAGTTCTGGGATCGAATTCGACATTGCCTGTTGACTCAGCTCATGCCGAGAGGCTCAAGGCCAGGGGGACTAAGCCGCCCTGCGCGGAAATAAAGTTTCACAACTTGAGCAGGTACAAGGGCCAGAGCTGGTCGCGAGTATTCAATGATCGCGAGATTGCTCCGGCACTGCGCGCACTATTGAAAGGCGACCTGGGAAAACTCAAGGAGAGTCTGAAAGAAGTTACTTACCCTGAAGACTCACTATCGTACCTCGACAAGAACGGCGTACTCACACTTGAAGGTGGAGTGCCGGGGCTTTATACGATTATGGAAGCTAAGTTGATCATCGAGCCGTGCGGCAACCTGTACGCGGCAATCCTCGACAATGGCGAGAGATTTCTCTACTTCACCAATGATCGCAAACAAACCGATAAGTTACCGTCGGAGATCGACCAGTGGCGGGTTAAGATTGAAAAAAACAGGAACGAATCTCGCAGTGTGGAAGCACTCCCAGTCGTAATCAAGAATAGGTGAGAGGCCCTCACCCTAAAGCGCCGGTCCACCAATTATCTCAAATTGCACCAAGGCTCGGTTTCGTGTAATTTCGTGGAACGGTTTCGTGTAATTTCGTGGAATCAGTTACGGAATGAGTCTTATGTGTCGAAATATCAAAACCCTTCATAACTTCAAGCCGCCGGCAACCGAGGAAGAAATCTGCGCGTCGTCGCTGCAATTCGTCCGAAAACTTAGTGGCTTTACAAAACCGTCTAAGGCTAACGAACCCGCCTTCAACCGGGCGGTGGAACAAGTAGCCAAAGCGGCAGAGGAACTGCTTCAGTCTCTCGTTACAAACGCTCCGCCCCGCGATCGCGAATTGGAAGCGTTAAAAGCGCGGGCCAGGACGGCCGAACGATTTCATCAGGCTCTGTGAATGCGTCTGGCATCGAATTACTTGAATCGCGGGCTTGTAATTCTACGTGGAGGTGTATATGGAAATAACGAAAGCGAACAACACCAAACAAGCATTTAGGACCACCTCCCTTCTCTCCTCGGCGGTGATCCTTCTACTATGTTGCCTCGCAGGCCAGGCTGCCGAAATGCGGAGCCGCTTCGCCAAGTTTGGCGATAATAAGATTCATTATCAGGTTAGCGGCAAGGGTGAAGAGGCTCTGATTTTCATACACGGCTGGACCTGCAACGGCGATTTCTGGCGAGGCCAGGTGGGCGCTTTTCCTGCACTGCGCGTCATTACCGTTGACTTGCCGGGACACGGTCAGAGCGATAAGCCACATGTTGCTTACACGATGGACTATTTCGCGCGCTCAATTGAAGCGGTGATGCGCGATGCGAAAGTTAAACGCGCCGTGCTGGTGGGTCATAGTATGGGTACACCGGTAATACGGCAGTTTTACCGGCTGTATCCGGAGAAAACCCTCGGTTTGGTCATCGTAGATGGCGGCTTGAGGCTGTTTATTCCCAAAGAACAGATGGAAAAGCTTATCACCGGGTTTCGCGCCAATTATCAGGTTGTCGGTCCGCAAATGATCGACGGCCTGCTGACGCCGGTTAAGGACGCAAAACTGAAGAACGAGATTCGCACGGCCATGCTCTCAACTCCTGATTATGTGGCTATCAGTGCCATGGAGGGGATGGCTGATGAGAAGATCTACGCTCCAGACGCAATCAAGGTTCCCGTGCTGGCGGTGCTGGCTAAGTCTCCGTTCTGGCCTGAAGATACTGAATCGTTCCTTCGTTCAGTAGCGCCGCAACTGGAGTTTCACATGTGGGAAGATGTGAGCCACTTTCTAATGATGGAGCGACCGGAGGAGTTCAACGGAACTTTGCAGGCCTTTCTCGCGAAAAACGCGCTACTGAAAAAGTAGCAGCTACTCCGGCAAGAGGCGCCTGCCGAAAAGAGGTCTCTTCCTATATGTCTCGACTCATTATCGGCGCAATCAGCGGGCTCGTTTATGGTGCATTGTCAGCAGCCTCGATGATCCCGTTGACCTTCGAAGATAAGATCGCTGCCTTAACGGGCGCTTTTCTCAATCGATTCGCTATTGGTTTCGTTATCGGCGCGGCCCGGCTACCTCTGCCGGGTTGGGCCACCGGCCTTGTCTTTGGCATTCTTCTCAGCCTCCCTGACGCTATCATCACGAAAGCATACGTTCCGATACTTGTCCTCGGAGCAATTGGCGGCCTGATTATCGGTGTGATAGTGACTAAATGGGGGAGATGAGCTGATCGAGATTTATTGTCGCCTGCTGAAGATCTGATTCAGTTCAGCAGATGAAGCCGCATCCGTTAAGCCTTCAAAAGAACCTGAGGCAAGACCTCGGGCTGCGCGCATGAATGCGGCCCAGGCAACACGGGCAAGAGCGCCACCCACAGACACACGACGAACCCCAAGTTTCGTCAGACGCTCCATAGTCAGATCGTGGCCAGGCGAAGAGACCAACACATTCACCGGCTTGGGCGCCACGGCTTTGACAATAGCGGCGATGTCCTCTGCCTCGCCCACGCCGGGAGCATATAAACAATCAGCACCGGCGTCGGCATAGGCTGCCAGTCGATCGAGCGCAATGCTGGGTACTTCAGGATGGCGCACGAGCCATGCCTCACAACGAGCAGTCAACACAACCGGCAGACCACTCTTGTCGATCGCAGTTCGCGCGGCCCTGACACGCTCGATAGCTAACTCACGTTCGTAGAGGGGAGTCTGGTTGTTGCCTGTAGAGTCCTCAATCGAGAGTCCGGCTACTCCGGTCGCAACGCACAGCCTCACGTTTTTCTCAGCGTCGTCTGGTTGATCCGCGTAACAGTTTTGAAAATCCGCATTCACCGGCAGCGAGGTGGCCTGCACAACTTCCCTAAAGTGCCGGAGTGTTGCTTCAAGTGAAACGGCTGACACTCCATCGGGCAGTCCCTGGGAAAAGGCAAAACCGGCGGATGTTGTGGCCAACGCCCGAAACCCCAAATGCTCCAGGTAAACGGCCGAGCCCACGTCCCACGGATTGGGTAAGACAAAACATCCGGATGTATGGAGCGAACGAAAGGTGTCGATTGCGGATATTTGTTTTTCTCTGGAGTCAGTCATGATGCGCATCGTACAACCAGTTCGGTGAAGTGCCAAATATCAGTAGACAATCGTAGACACGTCCGTTACAGCTGTGGACGAAACGATAGGCCCTCAGCCGTTAAGTCATCGATTTGTTCAAGCCTCCCACCGCGTCATCATGGGAATACGATTTGCTACCCAACCCGATGTGCATAGATACCTCCCCTCGACATTCTGGAGGCTATGTATGACTTTGAACGAGCCTGCCAGAGTGTGCACGTTCGTTCAAAACGGATAGGGATTACGGATCATCTCGATCTGCTGGATTACCCGATTCCGATCTAAACAACGGAACTCACCGTTCTCACTGACCAATGAAGTAGCTGAGAACAGATATGAAAGGAGCAAGAAGATGGCACAAGAAGCTGCACGAGGTTCGGCCAAGCTTTGGGACCGCGTATTCGAAGCAGAGCCTCCAACGCAGGCCGACCTCAGTAAAGCTGTCACGGGTGCTCGTGAAAGCTACAGAATTCTTAGATGGTGGAAGTACGGACAACCACAGATCGATCGCATCAAGGCCACGCTTGATGTGCGAACTGATCTCGCCGGATCCGTCATTCAAGATATTCTCAATGCCGGTGGCGGCAACCAACGAGCAAGCGTGATCCTGGATGCTTTTCCCTACGGCCTCCCAAAGGTTGAAGGCGTCCAGGTCAATGTCACGTTCGAGCGCGAAATAAACCGCTAGCGGCGGTTACTAACCGAATGAGGTGTCAGTCATGCAGGGACCTATCGGCGATGATTACCGTGTACTTCAGATCCATCCAACCTTGCGCTGCAATCTGAAGTGTCCTCATTGCTACTCCTCATCCAGCCCGGAGGAGGTAGCAGAGTTGCCTCTGGATCTCCTCCGGCAAACCCTTTCCGAAGCGTTCGCCGAAGGTTACAACGCGGTCGGAGTGTCCGGCGGTGAGCCTTTGATGTTCAGTTCATTGCACGGCGTACTCGAACAAGCACGCTCGCTGGGCATGGTCACTACCGTAACCACAAATGGACTGCTCCTGGATCGAAAGCGGCTCCGGGATTTGCGGGAGTTGGTTGATCTGATAGCAATAAGCCTGGACGGAATCGAAGCCTCGCACAATCGCATGCGCGGCAACCCGCGCGCTTTTGAATTGATGAAGAAACGTCTCGAGGATGTTCGGGACGCTCAGGTCAAGTTCGCGTTTATCTTTACCCTGACAATGCACAATCTGCATGAGCTGGAACAGGTGGCGAGCTTTGCCGTGGAGCAGGGCGCGTCCTTGCTTCAAGTCCACCCTTTGGAGGAAGTCGGGCGGGCACAGAGCTTGCTGGCCGGCTCGTCGCCGGACGATCTGGAACTCTCTTATGCATTTCTCGAATGCGCCCGCGTCAAGCAGATGTATGCGGACAAGTTACAGTTGCAGTTTGATGTGGCCGACCGCGAGGTGGTGCGCGATTACCCATGCAAAGTTTATGCTGATGAACGCACAGACCTTGATGAGCTTTGCCGGCAACCACTGGGTGATCTGGTCTCAACACTAATCGTCGAAAACGATGGCTTCGTCGTCCCGATACAATATGGTTTTGCGCGTGCCTACGGCCTGGGCAGTCTTCGCAGTGATTCTTTTCGCGATCTGGCAGCACGGTGGAAGGCAGATGTCTACCCCTCTTTTCGGCAACTCTGTCGACGAGTGTTTGAGCAGATGGTAGCAACCGCCTCACCCTCACTTCCCTTCACTAACTGGTATGGACTGGTAATGGAATCCAGTTATACATCAACCAGTTGATTTGGCGCTTGCGCCTTCAGTTAGGTACTCGGCCTAGCCGTATCTATCAAAACTTTCAGGAAGCACCTAGCCTTAAAAAATGTTATCGTTGACATTTCGTGTCATTTGGTGTTTTTCGTGGATAATTCGTTGAGAGTTAAAAGGATGGTCATCTGCCTTTGTTGAGCAGACCGTTAATTGAAAAAACCATCCACGAAACTACACGAAAAAAGACAGGACGAACAACACGAAGTCCCAGCGAACAGCGAATAATACGTCGAACATCTTGTCTGCAACCACGGACTACAAGACTTTAAGACTTTAAGACTCCAAGACTTCAAGACTTCAAGACTCAGGACCCCAAGACCCCTTGAAATACGTTGCCTTTCTGCGCGCCATCAATGTCGGCGGCCACACGGTAAAGATGGATCACCTTCGCGGTCTGTTTGAAGCGTTGGGCCTTGCAAATGTCGAAACCTTTATCGCCAGCGGGAATGTCATATTCGATGCCCAAAAAGTGAAAACACTCACACTCGAACGAAAAATAGAGACCCATCTCCACGATTCGCTTGGCTACGAAGTAACAACTTTCATAAGATCGACCGCCGAACTGGCGGCTATCAGCAGCTACAAACCTTTTGCCTCTTCCGAATTGGAATCGGATAGCAATGTAATCTACGTTGGGTTCCTGGCCGCGAGTCCAAGTGAAGAAGCAAAAACGAAACTGCTGGAATTGAGGAATCGATTTTGGGACTTTCATACCAACGGTCGTGAATTGTATTGGCTGCGGCGTCGCTTACCTGACGAAGTACCATTTTCCGGAGCGCCGCTTGAGAAGATCCTGCGAATGCAAATAACCTTCCGAAATGTAAACACAGTCCGGCGGCTTGTTTCCAAGTATGCCTGATATTTCAACCGGCCAGATCCTATGAATCATGTACTGAACATCGCCCTCGTGGCACTCCTATCGTCAATTCACATCGGAAGTTTTCCGCCAAGGCAGGCTTCGTCGGGTGAATCCGAGGTCCTTCAAACCGTGGCAGCATTTGACAAAGCCTGGGACCGAAAGGACGCCGGCACCATTGAGCGAATTCTCAGCGACAACTACGTTTACTTCACCTCGGAAGGTAATGTCTGGACGCGCGACAATCTGATTAAACTGCTGCGCTCGCCGGAATACATTCTGGACTTTGCTGAGCGCACTGAGCTCCAGGTGCACCTCACGAATAGTACGGCGGTTGTAAGCAGTCGTTGGAAAGGGAATGGCAAATACGAGGGGAAAGAGTTCCGCGACGACCAGCGCTGTAGCCTGGTGTTGGCCCGCCAGGGTAAGAATTGGAAGTTGTTGTCGGAACACTGCACACAGATTGCGCACAGGGGCGGGACCAACTCCCAACAAGATTGACCTTGCTTCGCACTACACCCTTGTCTGTGAGTTAATTATGCTATGACAAGATCTGTATACCCTGCCGCGCAATTGGTTGCGGCGACAGTAGAGGACCATTTTGCGGGCCACATGAGTGCGGCCCGCCAAAAGGGGTTACAGCATTTGGCCCCCGCGCCCGATGCTCGCTCAATTGAACTAATCATCGATGCCGCATTCTGGGCCAGTCTGCGGCACGAGGAAGCCTACTCTCCGAAAATCTCTCTTGCTTTCTTGCCTCCCGAACAATCGGGCGAGCCGCTGACGCTCGAGCGAGGGCTGCCGTTGACGCCGGACGTGCTCACCCGGCTCGCGCCGGCTGTGGAGCGACCAGGAATTCACCTGGGCGTTTGGAACGGATATGGTGATGAACTCCGCGTCTGGGGAACAACACGCGCGATACCGCAGTTGTGCTTCGTGTTGGAGGTAATTGAACCGGGCCTGCTGGTCATAAAATATCGCCGAGGGCAAGAGACGGGAAAATATGTCAACGTGGTGGTACTTAAGGGTGATCAAATAAAGGTAATCGATGAACAGGGTACGACCCTGCTTGACTGTCCCGCCATGCTCACGCCGCTCCTGGGCTTCGGCTCGACTGCGGCTGACGGCAACTCAATCAACGTACTCGTTCAGCTTGCAGTCTCGATGAGGGCGCACGGTCGCGGCGGCTCGCTTTTAGTTGTACCGCAAGACTCTCAGAGTTGGCGGGAATCGATTCTTCAACCCATTCCCTACGCGGTGGTGCCACCTTACTCGGAACTTGCGGCGCTGATGCGCCAGGATCCGATTCCGAGAAGTCAGCAGATTTGGCAAGAGACGTTTATTGATGCGGTAGATGCTATTGCCGGTTTGACTGCAGTCGATGGAGCAGCCTTGATTACGGATCAGTATGAACTGTTGGCTTTCGGCGCGAAGATCGGACGACGTGATGGCGGGTTTCGGGTCGAGCAGGTGGGGGTGACGGAGCCCGTGATCGGCAATGTGATCTCGGCTGTCCACCCGTTGGAACTCGGCGGGACGCGACACCTATCGGCGGCGCAATTTGTGCAGGATCAACGCGACTCTGTTGCCCTGGTTGCCTCTCAGGATGGACGCTTCACCGTTTTTGCGTGGTCACCATGCGAAGAAATGGTCCATGCGCATAGAGTTGAAACGTTGCTGCTTTAATTAAAGCACGAGGAATATTATGAGTTTCAAAACGAGTTTTGCAGCTGCCGGCATCTTGGCGGCACTACTGTCTGTTGGTATCAGCGCCGTATCGCAGTCGGGACGCGGACTGATGCAAGGCTATGTCGCATTTGAAGATGTCTCGTATAACGAACTGTCGAACGGAAAACTGCACGCGAAAGTTGAGCTGCGTTCAGTATCCGAAGGCTTCAAAGGAGTTTACACGGCAGACACGAATAACACTGGCTCGTACGATTTTCCGCAGATATCAATGGGCGAGTATGTGCTGAAGATCTCGGCTCCGGGATACAAGACTTACCAGACAGAGCTCTACATTCCGTCTGACTTCAATTGCAATCTGGCAACAATGATGAAGAAAGCCAGGAACTGAAGGGCGCCAGTTCTCGAATGCAAATTCATTCCGACGGTGGATTGAGAAAAACTCGACTACCGGCTCGTGCTGCCCGTGACCTTCACTGCTGATGCAGATTTCCGCAAATCGGAAGAGACTGCTGATCGGGGCGGGTCTTCTATTAGCTTTCTGTTTTAGATTGGGCTTTGGCTTGTGTTCGGATTTTTGGGCCAACTCAGATGACGAAAAGCAGATCTATCTAATCGGACTCAAGTATTCCACTACCGCCGAGTGGCCATATTTTGGACCTGATGTCACAAGCACGATTCAAATACCGGGAGCCTTGCAAGGACTTGTAGTTGGACTTCCGCTTCGACTGCTGCCCCTACCGGAAGCGCCGTATGTTTTTGTCAATCTCCTCTCATTTGCCGGCCTTTGCTTTTTTGCCTGGTATTGCAGCAGGCGTCTCTCTAGTCTTCCCCGATGGTTCATCTGGGCCTGGCTCTTAACGGCTCCCTGGACACTCAATTTCTCTACCCAGGTAGTCAATCCTTCTTATGTTTTGCCCGCGTCGATCCTTTTCTTCTGTGCCGCGCTGGAGACTTATCCCTTTCTGCGCTGCGGCGCGATTCCGGTGCGCTGGGCAGGTTTCACGATGGCGTTCGCGCTTTTCTGGATCATGCAATTTCACCTTTCATGGATCGTGCTGGTTCCATACGTTGTTCTCTCGGTCTATTTTCAGTTTAGGGAAAAAGGGCTCGGGGCATTCAAGTTCATTACGTGGTTTATCGCTGGCGCAATCCTGCCTGCCAGTCTACTGCTTCCAACCTTTTTCAGGTTCGGCCTCAATTCAGGAATGGGAAACACTCTCCAAGTCGTGGGATTCAACTCGAGTAACCTTCTTCAACATCTGAATCCTGTTGAGGGTGTCCTGGGGCGGTTCTTATCATTTGCCAGTTTTGAGATTCCCAGATTCATCGGGCGTAATACGGCCGCGCGGTTGGATTTCGCGAAGGAGCACCTTTGGTTGCTTCCCTTCCTTCTGTTTCTGACGGTGGTTGGCCTGCTGCAACCTTTGGCCTTGCTGGTCCTGTGGTTCAGGAGGCGATCGACGCAAAAGGATTGGCAAGCTATCCGGTACTTCACGCTGGGAACTGTCGCCCTGCTCTATCTGAGCTTCATGTTTTCGATGAAAGCTCCGAGTTCACATACCTTTTATGTCACGTTGCCAGTCGCAATATTATATAGCTTGTACTGCTGGAACGAACCGCTGAGAAAGCCTTTCTGGCGGAAGGTTGCACTCGCGGTAGTTGTTTGTGGCATCATATTCAATATCGGCTTGGCCGCTCACAAGTATTCGAGATCATCGCTGTACGTGGATCGAGCACGGATTCAGCGAGCAATCGACGAGCACGACTACCGGTTAGTGGGCGAGAGACGTATTGGGGCGAAATATTGAAACGATGACTACCGCGTGATCTACCCTCCCGCAGGTGGCAGTACCACCGAGATTACGGGTAACAGAATTCAATTGAACGATCCAGTAGGCACGCTGCTCTACCTCTACTCAGAACGGTGACTTGCTTTGAACGAGATTATTTTAGAAACAGACCGTCTAAAGCTTCGCATGTTCCGCGAAGACGATTTCGAGGCCTACGCGAAGCTTACGGCAGACCCCGAGGTGATGCGTTTCATCGGCGGAAAAACATTTGATCGCCTCGAGGCCTGGCGTGGAATGGCTTTTATGGTCGGCCACTGGCACCTCCTGGGCTACGGTCATTGGGCAGTAGAAGAAAAGAGCACGGGCAACCTTATGGGGCGAATTGGCTTTTTGAACCCGGCAGGCTGGCCGGGCTTCGAGCTGGGCTGGACCCTCGCCCGAGAATACTGGGGGCGCGGCTATGCAACTGAAGGCGCGCGCCGGGCCTTGCAATACGGGTTCGAGGAACTTGACCGCTCGCATATTATCAGCCTGATTCACCCTGACAATAACGCTTCAATCCGAGTCGCCGAAAGGTTGGGTGAGAAGGTTGAAGGAACGACCCACCTCCTTGGTCATGACGTATTGATCTACGGAATCGACCGGCCAGTCCGTACGTAGCGCAAGCTGTTAGCTTGCGCCCGATGCAGCAGCACGCAAGCTAACAGCTTGCGTTACTTGCTGGGTTGGGGCATATCATCTCTAATACACTGTTTTCCAAAAACCTGGCTGGGGGTTTCTCCTGAGATGCCACTTTCATTGCGCCTACTCGTCTTTATGTCATTGCTACTATTTGCCTTGAGCATTCAAGCACAGACTGGATATCCGATCTGCGGGAATCCACGTACGCCCTGCCAGCATAAAGACAAAGAGTTTGCGCCGTACGAACTGTCTTTCCGAATGCCCGCCCGGCTGCGGAAGAATACCGATTACAAGTCCGCGCCCTTTTATGCGGTGGTGCTAAAAAGCTACAAAGATTTCGAAGCTGGGGGCGAAGGGTGCGATGGCGGGGAATTCTCGACAGCTATAGAGACCGAGCGCAAACAAGCGCAAAAGATTTTTCCCGATCGAAAAGCTTTTGCCGGCTATCAGTGTCCGGACATGGCGGCGGTACAATACTTGAGCGGTCGTAAGACTCTCGATGACACCTTTCTGGCCGTTTACGGTGGCACGAGTCAGGCAGAAGCACAACAGGTTCTGGACAAAGCCCGCGACCGCTCTCCGGCGGCTACCCTGAAACGGATGCAGGCGCTTTACAACTGGATCTTCCAGTAAGGATTCTGCTTTTTGCTGCATGCAGGAATTTATTAGCGATTTTCGCGAGACGATCGAAACTGCAACGAAGCAACTCGAACGGATCACTGAGCAAGGAAGCTGCGTTCCACTCGAGGAGGGAAAGTGGTCTGCCAAACAGGTTATCGGCCATCTAATCGATTCCGCCGCCAACAATCACGCCCGTTTCGTCCGCGCACAGCTCCAGGATGACCTTGTATTCCAGGGCTACGAGCAGAACGAATGGGTGGAGATTCAACACTACAATGAGGAGCCATGGGAACAACTAGTGGCGTTGTGGAGGAATTACAACCTGCACCTCGCTCATGTGATTTCAGTGGCGAACGATGAAAAGCGGGATCGGGCGCGGAAACAGCATACCCTTGAAGAGATTGCGTTCCGTAAGGTGGGGGTCGATGAAGCCGCTACACTCGACTTTTTGATGCGTGACTACTTAGTGCACTTGCGGCACCATTTGAGTCAGATTTTTGCGGCAGTCGATTAAAGGTTTTGGGTACAGGGTGCTGAGACTCATTTTGTGAAGGCCGTTTTGCTTGAAGTGGATCGATCCACGAAGTAACACGAAACAATTCGTCGGTTTGGGTGTGTTCGTAGAATTCGGGGAGCGGTTTTTTGCGAAGGGAGAAAAGACTGATGGAATACACATTTGAACAACTGAAACATATGACAGTTGCTGAATTGCGCGAGATAGCGAAAGGTATTGAAAACGAGGCGGTGCAGGGTTATACCCAACTCAACAAAGAGCATCTGGTTGTGGCCATCTCGAAGGCGTTAGGCATTAAACATGAGCATCATGACGTTGTTGGCGTGGATAAGGCCTCGATCAAGTCACGCATAAGGGAGTTGAAAGGCAAGCGGGCCGAAGCTCTCGCGGCGCACGATCACCAGCAGCTAAAAGTAGTCAGGAGAACGATTCACAGATTAAAGCGGCAGATCCATAAAGCCACTGTCTAGTTTGCGTTGTGCTGTCTTCTTCGGTACCGGTCATATCGGCTCTCAACCAGTCCGCGCAGCGGACGACTGAAAATATCCCAGTGGTTGAGAAGCACTTTTTGTGCAAGGCCGGTCATATCTGATAGTTCGTCGATGCTTCCCATTGACTTTCACCCGAAAGTGGCTTAGAAACTGCGGCAGAAAACTTTCGCCTTCCAACATAATAAAAAAGAGAGGTAGCTTATGAATCGAGCTATCAGCGTCAGCGTCAACGGCGTCGCTCATCAAAACGAAGTCGAGCCACGCCTCTTGCTGGTCCATTACTTGCGAGACGTACTCGGTCTGACAGGCACGCACGTCGGCTGCGAGACGTCACTATGTGGCGCTTGTACAGTGATGGTAGACGGTCAAGCTGTTAAGTCATGCACCATGTTTGCGGTTCAGGCAGACGGCGCGAGCATCAAGACAATTGAAGGGTTCGCCAGTAATGGGGAGTTACATCCCGTGCAAGAAGGATTTTGGGAGCGCCACGGACTCCAGTGCGGATATTGCACGCCGGGAATGATTGTGACGGCGGCCCAGCTGCTCGATCGCAACTCTCAGCCAACGCGAGACCAAATCCGGCACGGCCTGGATGGCAATCTGTGTCGATGCACCGGCTATCAGCATATTGTCGAAGCGGTTGAGTACGCTGCCAAGAAAGGGGCCGGGTCTTAATCTCTGGTCCAAGATCTTGGGTCTTTGGACTTTGGTCTTTGGTCTTGGGCCTTTGGTCTTAGGCCTTGACTGGTCTTTATTGCCGTTCCAAGGCCAAAGACCAAAGACCTAAAACCAAAGGCCCAAGACCCAAGGCCAAAGACCAAAATCCTAAGACCCAACGCAAGGGAGGAGTTATGAGTAAATACGTTGGCCAACGAGTAAAGCGCACCGAAGACCCTCGCCTCATCAAAGGGCTGGCGCACTATGTCGACGACATCCGACTCCCGGACACACTGCATGTCTCATTTGTCCGATCGGTATATGCGCACGCGCGTATCAACTCGATAGACACAACCGAGGCCTTGAAAGCGCCGGGAGTGGTGGCGATTTACACCGGCGCTGATGTCAGCGAGAAAGTTGGGCCCGTTCCCTGCGCCAGTGCGCTGCCGGAACTCAAGGTGCCTGACTATCGGGTGCTGGCAAAGGAGAAAGTACTCTTCGTCGGCCATCCTGTGGCCGCTGTCGTCGCAACGACCAGCTATGCCGCTCGCGACGCGGTCGATCTGATAATGGTCGATTACGAGGACCTGCCGGCGGTCGTCGACGTTGAAGAGGCTGCCAGGGGTGGAGCACTAGTGCATGAAAACTTCGGCGACAATATTGCTTACAAACTTACCGCCGGCGAGGGCGATATCGCTGCCGCACTCGAGGCTGCTGATCACGTCATCAAGCAACGAATCATTCATCAACGTCTCGCCCCCATTGCCATGGAACCGCGCGGAGTGCTTGCCCGGTATTTCCCCGGCGAAGCGGAGTTGACGATCTGGTCATCGACCCAAATTCCCCACCTCCTGCGAACACAGCTCGCACTAATGATTGGCATTCCGGAAAACAAGCTGCGTGTAATCACGCCGGAAGTCGGCGGAGGCTTTGGCTCAAAGTTGAATGTCTACGCCGAAGAGGCGTTGCTCGGTTGGATTTCAATGCAGTTGGCCAAGCCCGTCAAATGGATCGAGACACGCCGCGAGAATATTCAAGCCACGATCCATGGCCGCGGTCAGGTTGGCTATATTGAAGTGGGCTGCCGGAACGATGGGAGGGTGACCGGTCTGCGGTACAACGTCTTTGCCGACCTGGGCGCTTATCACCAACTGTTGACCCCGGCCATTCCAACACTGACCGGATTAATGCTGTCCGGCGCATACAAGATTCCGGCTATCCAGATCAATATCACCGGCTGTTTTACGAACAAAATGGCCACCGACGCCTATCGTGGCGCAGGCAGACCGGAGGCAACCTACGTAGTAGAACGCGCGATGGATTTGGTCGCGGCCGAACTCGGGATCGATCCGGCGGAGGTGCGCCGCAGGAATTTTCCCGCAGCAAATGAGTTTCCTTTTCACACGGCCACTGGCCTTGACTATGACAGCGGTAATTATGAGGCGGCCCTAAACAAAGCGCAGGAGCTTTCCAGCTATCAGAACCTTCGCGAGGAACAGAAAAAAGCGCGCGAACAAGGAAAACTAATCGGGATCGGTGTCTCGACCTACGTGGAAATCTGTGCCCTTGGTCCTTCACAGGCGATGCCTGCCGGTGGGTGGGAGAGTGCGACGGTCAGGATTGAACCAACGGGAAAGGTCACAGTGCTCACCGGGGCTTCACCCCACGGACAGGGACAAGAAACCTCATTCGCACAAATTGCAGCCGACGAGCTGGGTGTCGATTTGAATGACGTCACAGTCATTCACGGCGATACCGGCGTGGTCCAGTACGGCATCGGCACTTTTGGCAGCCGCGCTACGGCAGTCGGCGGCACGGCTGTCTTGATCGCAATTCAGAAATTGAAGGAAAAGGCGAACAAGATCGCGGCCCACATGCTTCAAGCCGATGCGGCGCGGCTGGCATTCGAAGGCGGGCGATATTCGCTTCCAGCAACCAAAGCAGCAGCGGCAGCCGAAAGTTCCGAACCGGTGCTGCCGGTTGGTGAGGCTCCGGCTGCGGCTCTACCTGAACCGGAGCTCGATGGCAAGTCCGGCGTAAGCATCCAGGATGTGGCGCTGGCGGCGCACCTGGCCAAGGACCTCCCACCCGACACCGAACCCGGACTTTCCGCCACATACTTTTTTGAACCAAAGAATTTTACATTTCCTTTCGGTACGCACATTTGCGTCGTGGAGATCGATCGCGACACCGGCGATGTAAAGTTCTTGCGTTACGTTGCCGTTGACGACTGCGGAAAGGTGATCAACCCGATGCTCGTCGACGGACAACTGCATGGCGGCATCGTGCAATCGATTGGGCAAGCGTTGTTTGAGGAAGTCGTCTATGACGAGCAGGGACAACTGGTGACCGGCACCTTAATGGATTATGCCGTTCCCAGGGCCGCCCACGTTCCCTGGTTTGAATTGGGAAGAACCGAAACGCCTTCACCGGTAAATCCGCTGGGAGTGAAGGGCGTTGGCGAGGCAGGAACTATCGGCGCCACGCCCGCCATTGTAGGGGCGGTCGTAGATGCGCTCGCGCCCTTTGGCGTGAAACATCTCGACATGCCGCTCAAACCTGAAACTATCTGGAGAATAATTAACCAGCATTGAAACAGGCACCTGCGCAAGAATGCCTTTCCGGGAGGAGACCTTATGATTACGGCTCAGTTTGATTACGCCACTCCAAACACAATTGCGGAAGCAGTTGCCTTACTGGCTCAGAATCGGGACGACGCTAAGATTCTCGCCGGCGGGCACAGTCTGATTCCGGCGATGAAATTGCGCCTCGCTCAACCTCAATTGCTGATTGACCTCGGGCGCATCAAAGACCTGGCATACATCCGCGAAGAGGGCGGCAAGATTCTGATCGGTGCTATGACGACCCACTACCAACTCGAATCGTCAGCGGGCCTCAGAGACAGCTGTCCACTTTTGACAGAATGCGCCGCGAGCATCGGCGACGTTCAAGTCCGTAACAAAGGAACTATTGGCGGCAGTTTGGCCCACTCAGATCCCGCTGCTGACTGGCCCGCGGCGATGTTGGCTTTGCGTGCGGAAATTGTGGCTATCGGCAGCAGTGGTGAGCGCGTTATCAACGCCGACGATTTCTTCGTTGATCTATTTACGACTGCGCTGCATCCGGGTGAAATCATTCGCGAAATCCGAATCGATCGGCCCAATAGCTCCTCGAGGCAGGCTTACCAAAAGGTGCCGCATCCCGCCTCGGGCTTCGCGGTGGTTGGGGTTGCTGTATCGTTGCAGGTTAGCGGCGATGCTATCTGTGAAACCGCTTCCATTGGAATAACCGGGGTCGGGGCCAAAGCGTTCCGCGCTACAGGCGTTGAGTCTGCCCTTACAGGCAAACCATTGGACGACGAACAAACAATCACCCTGGCTGCGGCCCACGCGTGCGATGGCATAGAAGCCAACGCGGACCTGTACGCTTCCGCCGATTATCGGGTACATCTGGCGCAGATACATACCGCGCGCGCCATTCGACGAACGATTTCAAATGGAAAATGACCAACGTCAAATGACCAATGTCAAATTCTTTTCCTTACCGTTCAAAGATAGCTTTCCGCTCGCAAAAGGTAGCCTGTGAAGATAGAGGGGACACACGAAATCAATGCTTCGCGAGAACGCGTGTATGAATGCTTGACCAACGCAGGGGTTCTAAAGCGCTGCATTCCGGGTTGCGAGCGCCTTGAAAAAACAGGAGAAAACGTTTTTGCAACAACAATTCGCACCGGCGTCGGATCGATTAAGGGGGTCTTTAACGGGACCGTGCGACTTGAGGATATGCGTCCGCCCGAGCACTACCGTCTGGTGGTTGAGGGCAAGGGCACGCCAGGTTTTCTAAAAGGCACGGGCGATCTGGATCTGGAAGACCACGGGAAGACAACCATCGTAAGGTACGCCGGTGAGGTCCAGGTGGGCGGTACGATTGCAAGTGTAGGTCAACGCATGCTTCAGGCAACTGCCCGGATGATGGCGACGCAATTCTTTACCGCGCTCGAAGCCGAAGCTAAAACGGCAAAGGATGCACCACCTCCTAAACATGGCTTTTTTCGCACCGCCCTGAGGTGGTTCTCAGGGTGGCTTCGACGAATGTTTAGGTCGTTCGCGTGACTCATTCGACCATAAAAACGATCCACGCGCATCGCAGAAAAACGACACGAACCGGTCCGCGAAATCATTTCTTTGACTGGGCCATGAAGGCTTCGATGTCCGCCATCTTTCTGGGCAAGGCTTTGGTCATCCACTTCGCTCCGTCGGCAGTAACCAAAAGGTCATCCTCTATTCGCACGCCAATATTCTTGTACTTCTCAAACGCCGGGCGAACCGCAGTTTTGAACTTCTCCCAATCTTCTTGTTTCCAACCGAATGGCAGGTAATCAAACACATCGGGTCGAACATAAATTCCCGGTTCGTTGGTGAAGACCATCCCTGGCTCAAATTTCGCTGCCCCACCAACGTCATGCACATTCATTCCCAGCCAGTGTGAGGTTCCGTGCATGAACCAGACTCGATACTGGTTTGAATTGCGGTCTGTAATGAGACCAAGTTTCAGCAACCCATCCTTGATGATCTCTGTGCCGGCACGATTTACGTCCGACAATGACGAACCTGGCCGGGTCGCGTTTGCAACTGCCTCCTGAGCATCATAAACGACCTGATAGACCTCAGCCTGTGCCGGTGAGAATTTGCCGTTGACCGGAAAGGTTCGGGTCACATCCGCGCTGTAGTGTTCGTATTCGGCGCCCACGTCCATCAGCAGCACATCGCCAGATTTGACCGGGCCCTGTGATTCTTCATAATGAAGAGTCGTAGCATTTGGACCACACCCCACAATTGACGGGTAGCCCCAATGATCCGCGTTGCGTAGCTTAAAAGTGTAAGCCACTTCCGCGTCAACCTCGTATTCCCATTTCGCGGCTCCCGCCACGGCCCAGGCTCTTTCATGCGCTTCAGTGGTTATGTCTATGGCATGCTGCATCAATCGCAGCTCCATGCGAGATTTGCGCAGACGCATTTCTGTGAAAATCGAAGTAGCATTTTTTATAACGTAATTGGTTGCCGAACGAGCCCAATCAGCAGCAAAGCGTTGTTCCTGCTTGTATTCCCTGCTCTCCACCTCTCTGGGAACAAGCAGGTAAAGTTCGGCTTCATTCTTCGCTGCAGCCTCGAAAAGACTTTCGAAACCCGTGACCGAGCCAGTCTGCAGGGCTTCGGCCAACGAAGTCATGAAGATTTTGTCGGCCTTGGGGCGGTAGGGTTGTCGATTGCGAAATGCGCGCACAAAAGGTTCGAATTCGCTTGCCTCCCAAATCTCTTTGATGCCGGAAATCTGGTTCGCCTCCTGCGGGCTGTACATGTGACCGGTCCAGGTTTCCGCCGCCGGATCGCGCCGCGGCAGGAACAGGATCTCGGGCATTTGTGAATTGCCGGGCATGAGGACCAGCGTCGCCCCTTTCTGTTTGAGGTTAGTCAGATAATAGAGGTTATTCTCCTGCCGGTATTCGTAATCGACGTCGTTGGCATACACACGCGGCTCACTGCTGAAAAGGATCATTATTCCTTTCGAACCAATTTTCTGGGCAACGCGGGAGCGTCGTTGGGCCAACTCAGCCAGTTTTTCCTTTTCATCGAATACGGGGGCGGGTGGTGTGATTCTCAAGCTCGGCGGAGTGCGAGTCTCGTTGCCGCTGGCGTGAACAGGCTGATTCTTGAATAACGTTTCGCCAAGGAACGCGGAGAGAACGAGAGCCGCTAGCACGATTCGAATAATGTGATGGTGCTTCATTTGATTAAACTGATGCCTCTTTCTTTAGTCAAGGTGTCTGATTACGTCTGAATCTCTCACCCCGTCGAAGGAAGCGCCGTTTACCATCGGGTGTGATGAGTATTCGATCACCCTGCGGCGTGGTGACTAGTTGTGAGCCATCAGGAAGATTGCGAATGGTTACGCCGCCACCAACTCTTCGCACTCGAGGTTGACGACCCGGGGGAGTCGGGACATCCGGATCAGGGACGTCAGGTTCTGCCTCATCCTTCGACTTCTTGGCCCGCCGGGATTCATCATCCGTCGCATCACTGTTTTCGTCGTTCTTGGCGGTCCGTTTCTCGGAATTCTTTGCACGCTCTGCCTTTGTTGTTTGCTTCTCGGCTTTTACTGCAGCTTCTTCTTCACGGGCGGCGGCCTTTTCACTGTTTGCATTCGCTTCTGCTGGTGCAGAAGGACTTGGGCTCGCAGCAGGCGAGTTTATGGGGACAACAGACTCCTGTGTAATTCGCACACCACCCTGACGTTGTTGAAGTGCATAGAATCCAACAGCGCACACACCCAGCAGGGCCAGAGCTCCAGCGGCAACTGCGGCCGGAGACAACTTTCGAGGAGACTTTCTTTCAACTCGCGCGACCGTAGTCTCACCTGTCACTTTAGTCGGTAGTTTCGCGCTAGTTTCATCGCCCGGCACCTGGGTGGACGAAGAAACCGTCGATCCCTGCGGCGGAAAAAGTACAGTGGCTGCCTCTCCGCGACTGGTCAAAGTCGCTGCTTCGTCAGCCTGGCTTAACGCTTTCTGCATCTCGGCGGCACTCGAATATCGCTGATCTCGATTTTGGGATATCGCCTTCTCGAGAACAGCCGCCACGGTGGGGTCGATTGCACTATTAGCAGCGTGTGCATTTTGCAAGGGGTCGGCTTGACCATTGACAATCGCCGCAGCTCGCGACAAAGCATCAGGCGGCTTCATGCCCGTCATCAAGTGGTAAACCGTCGCCGCCAGGGAATAGATGTCACTGCGAGCGTCGGTTCCCAGTCCCTGAATTTGCTCGAGGGGAGCGTAGTTTGGCGTGTAACCGAAGATGCTCGCAGAGGTTGTCACCCGCGAGACTTCACCTGCTTGACCCTTTGCCAGACCAAAGTCCAGCAAAATGATCTGACCACGCGCCGTGATTTTCAGATTTTGAGGCTTGATGTCTCGATGGACGATTTGCGGCTCCTGCGTATGCAGATAGTCAAGCGCGTCCAATAGTTGATCGGCCCACGTTAAAACCTGACTCGGAGGAAAAGGCCCTCGTCGTTGCGTAGCCATTTCCGCCAGGTCCTCGCCTGCAATGTACTGCATCACGAGAAACTGTCCTTCACCTTCAGAGAAATGGTCACTGACACGCGGCAGCGCGGGATGGTGAAGGCGCGCCAGCAGGCGAGCTTCGCGTTCGAACTGTTTCCGCAGGCGCTCGTCAGCGAATAGCGTTTCTTTTAGAGCGACGGTCGTGTCAAGGCGCTCGTCTATGGCTTCATACACCGCCCCCATGCCCCCTTGACCGAGCTGTCGAATGATTCGATATCGGCTTTGGAGGATGGTTTCCGGTGAAAGCATTTGGTCTTTTCGTTTCGATCGTGCGTTGCTGATATCAGCTGGGTTCTGTGCGATGCGTTGTCATGCAACATCTACTGCCTGCAAAACGCGGATATTATACACGGGCACTAAGCCACGAGAAATCTGGGTTAAAGAGCCAACTATCGAAGACAATCATTTTCCATTCATCATTTTCGATTTTTCATTTTTCATTTGTTTTCATTACAAGGCTCAACAGCAACCAAATGCGATCCACGAAATAACACTAAGTTTTGTGTTGTTTCGTGGATTGAAGAAGTTCCGAATCCAAACAAATGAAAAATGAAAAATGTCAAATGATGAATGGAAAATGATTCTTTCATCCTCTGAACATTGAGCCCTTTCCATTTCCAGCGTATGCTACGGCGCATGAAAACCCCCTTCGCCTCGTCCGATGACGATGTTATCGATGTCGGTCCACGTAAGCGGCGGCGATGGCGACGCTGGGCTCTGGCAGGCCTGGTGGTTGTCTTCATTCTGCTTTCGCGCATTCTTGCTGTTTACGTCTCGGCCTTATGGTTTGGCTCGCTTGGATACTCTTCAGTCTACTGGACCATCTTCAAACTGAAAACAGGACTGTTCCTGATCTTTGCGCTGCTCACTGCCCTGATCCTGCGGGGGGCTTTCTGGTTGCTGGAACGCGGGTTCGCCGCCTACGCCACAGAAAAACGAACCATCGTCGTCAATAACCAGCCGGTTCAATTCTCTCCAGCACGCTTCACCCGGCCTGTCGCGTGGATTGTCTCGATAGTTTTTGCGTTGATAAATGGTTTTGCGATGAAAGCGGAATGGCGGGAGTTCGGCCTTTATTTGAGACAGCCGTCCACTGGCCTGCCGGATCCAATCTTCGGAAAACCACTCGGCTTCTATCTTTTCTCGCTGCCTGTCTACGACGCGCTGAGTTCGTGGTTGATTTCGCTTGCGTTCATCATTCTCTGCGTTACCCTTCTTTATTCGCTGCTTGCGTTGCCGCAAAAAGTCTTGAAATCCTCAGCTCTGCCAACGGGAACGGCAATTGTGGCAATTTCTCTTTCCGTTGCGTTCTTCCTCCTCTTGCTGGCAGCTAAGACCTACCTGGCCCGCTTTCCTTACATTTGGGAGGATCATCAAACTTTTACGGGCGTCACTTACGCTGAGGCTAACTACTTATTGCCTGCTCTGCTGCTGGTTTCTGTGGCGTTGATTATCGCGGCGGCGATCTCGGTTTTCAATGCAGTGAGTATGCGCAAAATACGTCTCCTTTTGCTGGCCCTGGGCTTGCCTGTGATTACCTATATCTTAGGGGTGGTAGCGGTACCCGCCTACGTGACCAGTTTCATCGTCAAGCCAAACGAAATAGATCGCGAGAGCCCATACATCGAACACAACATCGCCTGGACCAGGCGAGCCTTTGGTCTCGATGGAATCGAACTGCGAGATTTTGCGGCGGAAAATTCCGTAGAAGCACTCAACCTGTCGACCAATCGCCCAACCTTGGACAATATTCGCCTCTGGGACTGGCAGGCGCTGCGCGACACTCTCAAGCAGATTCAGGCGATCCGAACTTACTACGACTTTTCTGATGTCGATGTGGATCGCTATCGAGTGGGCGGACAGATGCGCCAGATGATGGTCGCGCCGCGTGAAATCAACATCAACAGACTTCCGGACCAGTCGCGGAATTGGATCAATGAAAGATTGATCTACACACATGGGTACGGTTTGACAATGAATACTGCGAACGGCTTCACGCCTGAGGGCATGCCGTTGTTTGTGGTCTCAGACATGCCGGTGAAGTCCAATGCTCCGGAGGTTCAGGTTAACCGGCCACAAATCTACTACGGCGAGGAAACCAATACAGATGTCTATGTGAAAACCAGACAAAAAGAGTTCGACTATCCGCAGGGTGAGGCGAATACCTACACGACTTACGAAGGACAAGGCGGCATAAGAATCGGAGGCGGGCTGCGCCGGACCTTGCTCGCCTGGGCCCTCGGTGATCTGTCGAAACTGCCGTTTTCGGATGATGTAACTTCAGAAAGTCGCATTTTGATTCATCGCAACATTCGCGAAATGGTGAATGGGGTGGCCCCGTTTCTGATTTACGATGATGATCCTTATATCGTGATCACTGATGAAGGCAGACTAGTCTGGATGCTTGATGCCTTCACTGAGTCGGCAACCTTTCCTTACTCGACCCATCACGTCGTGGCGAACAACGATATCAACTACATTCGCAATAGCGTCAAGGTTGCGATCGATGCCTATGACGGCACGTTGCGGTTCTATGTATTTGATCCGGAGGATCCGCTAATCAAGGCTTACCGTGCGATGTTTCCAGGACTCTTCCAGGATGCAGCCCAGATGCCGGCAGCTCTCCGTGCCCACGTCCGCTATCCCGAGACATTGATTCGCGCGCAGGGAGAAGTCTATGGCCTCTATCACACCCAGAACACCAAGGCGTTTTTTCAACGCGAGGATGTTTGGAGCGTGGCCCAGCAGGTAGGCGCCGATGCACAGGGCAAGAAGCAAACACAACCTATCGATCCTTACTACGTGCTGATGCAGTTACCGGGCGAGCGCGAGAAACTCGAGTTTCTGATTTTTCTTCCCTTCACTCCCGGCAATCGAAATAACATGATTGGCTGGATGGCCGGACGTTGCGATGCCGAGAACTATGGAAAACTTCTGGTCTATAACTTTCCCAAGTCTAGGTTGATCGATGGTCCGTTGCAGATCGAGGCGCGCATCGATCAAAACGCGCAATTGTCGGCCCAGTTCACATTATGGAACCAACAGGGCTCACACGTGATTCGCGGCCATCTGCTGGTAATCCCGGTGGGCAGTTCGCTCATTTATGTTGAACCGATTTACTTGCAGGCAGAGCGCAGTCCCATGCCCGAACTGCGCCTGGTGGTGCTGGCGACTCAGGAGCGATTGGCCTACGGCCTAACCTTCGAAGAGGCCATGCTTAACCTGTTTGGGGAAGCTGGAAAAACTCCCACCGCCGAGAAACCGCAAGCGGGTAACGAAAAACCGGTGGAGGGTCAGCCAAAACCATCCGCCTCACCTGCCGCGGCGGCCTCAATGCAACAGCTCATCGATCGGGCGATTCAAGAGTTTGATGAGTATCAACGACTAACCGCTCAGGGAAAACTGGGTGAAGCCGGGCAAAAACTCGAGCAACACAAGCGCACACTCGAAGAGATAAAACGCGCCGCAAAGCCTTAGCGCAGTCGAAGCAAAACATTATCCACGAAATCACACGAGACTTTAGTGTGATTTCGTGGATCGTCACTTCAACTTCTCTTGAAGCTTTTTGGCCTTCTCAAGGGCGTCCTGATGCTCCGGCAAATAATCAGGGTCGGGCTTCATTGCCATGAGTTCTTCGATCTGCTTTCGGGCCTCGGCATCACGACCGGCAGAGTGATAGGCTTCGGCCAGATGCAAACGCATTAGCGAATTGTTAGGTGCAATCCGCAGACCCTTCTGAAGGTAGTCAATCGCCTTTGCCGTTTCGCCACCCAGCGCCCGCGGAGCTTCCAAATAGAGCTGGCCCAGGGCCAGGTATGCGCTGCCTCCCTGGAAGTTCTCATCCATCTTGATTACGGTCTCCATCTCCCGGCGAATGTCCTCCACCGACGCCAGACCGGCCAGCGTACTTCGCTGCGCGCTGCCTCCGTAGTTTGCTCCCAACCAAAAGTGACCCTCGGGTCGGGACCCGTTGAGCTGAATGGCGATTTTGCCGGTCTCGACTCCTTCGCGAAAAAGGTCCTCTGCCTCGTCATCGATGGTATGCGAACCGAGATAGTAGTCGGCCCGCGAAAGCTTCCACGCTGCTTCAAAGTTGCCATAATCAGCTGTTCGCGCCTGTCGCAAAGCGGTAACGGCCATCCTGGCCTTGGCCGGATCGCCACGTTCTGCATAGAGACGGTCAGCTTCTGTGATGCCGTCCACAGCCGCCTTCGCGTCTCCTGAGTCAACCGTGGCTGGATCTACCGCGGGCGGAGATTTCCGGCAGGAAATCACCGCAAAAGCAGCTACACAAAGCATCCCAATTAAGATCCAATTCTCACTTTTGCTCAGGTATTTCAAAATTTGCCCTCTTTTTACCAGTGAATTGTATAGCGTTTACATACAGACAATTTGACGGGTATCCAAAGCTCGATTTATCGGTTATAGTGGCACGCCTACGCCTAACATTCCGTGCATTTCCAGGAAACCGGGACGGGCGCAACTGCATTTCGATATCATTTGGAGGCACATTTGGCAGGTGCAGCATTTTACGACCTTGAAGGCACACTGGTCGGTACTAATCTTGTTCATACCTTGGGCTTCTATGCCCGGCATCAACCAAACCTTCTTAGCAGTCTGAGAAAAAGCGCGGCCACTGTCCTGAGTCTGCCCGTGTTTGCCATCACCGATCAGTATAGTCGAAAGGTCTTCAACGATCTGTATTTCAAACGTTACAAAGGCGAATCCGAGGATCGGCTGCGCTTCTTTGCCCAGGAACTCTTTGATTCCTTACTGAAGCCCGCCGTTTTCCCGGGCGCCTACGAATTAATTGAAAAATCGCGAAGTCTTGGTTTGCGTCAAGTAGTGGTTACCGGCGCCCTCGACGTATCTGTAAAGCCGCTGATGCAACATCTGGGAATAACTGACTATGTGGCAAACCGTCTGGAGTTCGTTAACGGAGTTGCCACTGGTCGTTTACTGCCGCCCGTTATGGCAGCTGCGACCAAGGCCTCCTGGATCAGGACCTTTGCCGAACGGGAAGGGCTCAGCCTCAGTGACTCCTACGCCTATACCGACAGCATGAGCGACTTGCCCATGCTCTCGGTGGTGGGCCATCCGGCTGCGGTGAACCCCGACATGCGCCTGCGCCAGACGGCGCTGCATCACGATTGGCCGATTCTCAATCTCAAGTAAATGGTGAATAGCCAATTGTCCTGGTCGAGCATTGCTTGTTCACTTCTTAAAATCGGAAATCGCAAATCGGAAATCGGAAATCGCTTATGGCCCTACAGTTACGACGCAAAACGCACGAGTCCGTTGTCTATATCGACCGCGACAGCGCCCCGAGAATCATGCCTTCGGGAGAGGATTTCATTCTCGAAGATCTGCCGATCGGAACGCGGGTCCTCTATCCCAATCCTCCTATTAAGGGTCTGCCGAACCGCGAAGCGGCAATCCGCTATGCCCTGAATCATCCGCATGGTTGCGATCCTTTATTCGCCCAGCTCGAACCAGGCATGCGCGTCACCGTGGCGGTTGATGATATCAGCCTACCCCTGCCGCCAATGGCCACGCCGGACATTCGCCAGACAGTACTCGAAATTGTACTGGACATGCTTGCCGGACACGGCGTTGATGATGTTCACATCATCGTCGCCAATTCCCTGCACCGCAAAATGACCGAATGGGAAATGAAGCGCATGGCGGGACCCAGGATCTTCAACGAATACTATCCCGATCGGTACTACAACCACGACGCAGAGTGGGTTGACGGAATGGCAAAAATTGGCGAGACCAAACACAAAGAGCCGTTGTCGCTAAACCGCCGCGCCGTGGAAAGTGATCTCTTGATCTACGTAAACATCAATCTGGTCCCAATGGACGGGGGACACAAGTCGGTCGCCGTTGGCCTTTGCGATTACGAATCGTTGCGAGTTCATCACGAACCTCAAACCATTCGCGATTCGGACAGCTACATGGTTCCGGCTTCATCGGAACTCAACACGAAGTGCACGCGCCTTGGCCGGTTGGTGGATGAGCACTTGAATGTCTTTCATATTGAGACGGCGATAAACAATCGCATGTACAAGGGCGACATGGATTTCCTGCTAAAAAACGAGGACGACTTCACGGCATTCGACCGGATGAAGTTCGAGGCCATGCGCTATACGATGGGTAAGCTACCCCGCGCCGCCCGCCGCAAACTTTTGCACTCGCGGCCTTCGCAGTACGAAATGATTGCCTGCCATGCCGGCAAGACCGATCCGGTGCATGAGAAGATCCTGGAAAAAGGCTTCGAGCAATACATCATCCCGGTCCGTGGGCAATGCGACATTCTGATTACCGGCATTCCCGACATTTCTCCTTACAACGTGTACTCGATTTTGAACCCGCTGCTGGTTCAGGTTATGGGACTCGGCTATCACTTCAACTTTTACCGAAACAAGCCCTTGTTGAAAAAAGGTGGCGTCCTGATTCTGCACCACCCTTGCTACGATGATTTCGATCACCAGTTTCATCCCAGCTACATCGAATTCTTTAATCGGCTTTTGCCCGAGACCCGGGACGCCTTTGTGCTCCGTGATAAATACGAACGAGAGTTTGCTAATAATCCAAGCTATATTGAAATGTACCGTCGCGGGAATGCGTATCATGGCGCGCATCCGTTTTTCATGTGGTATTGGGGTGAGAACGGGCGCCAGCATATCGGAAAAGTGATCGCCGCCGGAGCAGAAAATGCGCATGTGCCGGCAATGCTCGGCTGGGAACGCGCCGACAACCTGACCGAAGCAATCGCGATGGCCCGAAGTTACATGGGCAACTCTGCGGAAATCACTATGTTGCACCAACCGATGATCGGCATCGCGGATATGGAATGAGGAGCGAATTAGAATTTAGAATTTGGAATTTAGAATTTGGAAGTATGGAATTTGGAAGTATTACCGTATTGGAATTGGCTTGGAACGGAAATCCTCGTCTTACGAGGACACAAAATTCTAGTTTTCTAATAATTTCTAATTTCTAATTTCCAATTTCTAAATTGACTTTATGAAATTATCTCCGACGGAAATCTATAACGGTCGAAACATCTTTTTGATCGGCAGCACGGGCTTTCTCGGCAAGGTCACGCTCAGCATGCTGCTCCACCGATTTCCGAATATCGGACGCGTCTATCTGACAGTGCGTGCCCGCTCGCAGGAAGAATCCGAATCCCGCTTCTGGAATAGTGTGCTCACCTCGGCGCCATTTGATCCCTTGCGCGAACGCTATGGAGATGCCCTGGAAGGTTTTATCCGCGACAAGGTGGTCGTGCTCGGTGGTGATATAGGCGATCCGAACCTCGGCTACAGCGAAGAAGAAGCACAACGCGTAGCCGATGACGTGGACGTGATTATTAACAGCGCCGGCAATGTCACTTTCAATCCCACCCTTGAAAGTGCCCTTCGCACTAATGTCGTGGGAACACAAAACGTCATTGCGTTTGCCAAGCGCATGAAACGACCGGCACTGGTCCATGTGTCTACCTGCTTTGTTGCCGGCAGCCGCTCGGGCTCGGTCTGGGAAAGCGAGACCGTTCCCGGCTACTTTCCACGTCGCGAAGAGCTTCAGGGCATTGAGTTCTCAGCACAGCAGGAAATCAAAGACTGTGCAAGACTCGCGGAACGAGTCAGAGAAGAGGCGCGAGACGCAATGATGGTGGCGCGCTTTCGCGACCTCGCCCGCAAACGGCTGAACGAAGAAGGACGCGATGCAAACGATCCGGACGCGCTCGGACTGGCCGTAGCCCGTGAGCGTAAGGTATGGACACGCACGCGCCTCACCGACCTGGGCGTGGAACGGTCGAAGTGGTGGGGCTGGCCGAATATCTACACCTACACCAAGGCCCTGGGCGAACAACTTGTCGCCGCTGAGACGGACATGGTGCGGGCCATTGTACGTCCGAGCATTGTCGAGTCGGCCCTGGCCTATCCGTTTCCCGGCTGGAACGAGGGCTTTACCACCACGGCGCCGATTATTTTCCTGGTGCTCAAAGGTCAGACCCAGTTGCCCGCGGACGAGAAACTGATTCTGGATATCACTCCGGTGGATCAAGTGGCTTCCGTGATGCTTGCGGTTGCCGCCCAAGCTTGCGTGCGCCAACCGGAGTTGGTTTATCAGGCCGCTACCGGTGATTCCAATCCCAACAACATGCAACGTATCATCGGCCTCGTCGGCTTATTCAAACGCCAGCATTTCCAGGAAAAAGAAACCGGGTTCAAGCTGGTCAACGAGCTTGCCTCGCGTATGGAACCTCGCCCAGTGCCCACCTCAACGTTCGAGAAGACCTCGATACCGATGCTGAATGCTGTGGCAAAAAAGGCTTCCTCCTTGCTTGACCGGGCTCAGCCGCGGTGGGGCGGTGGCCGGGCAGTTGAGGTAATCGAGCGAATCAAGAGCAGTGTTGACCGGGTCGAAGAAGTTACGCGCGAAACGACCGAAGCGTTTGAAATGTTTAGTCCGTTCACGGTGGAAAACGCCTACATCTTTCGCTCCGATAATGTGCGCTCGTTGTTTGCCGAGATAAGAGAGGAAGAGCGTTCCCTGCTAAGCTGGCATCCCGAGAACTTTGACTGGTACGACTATTGGCTGAACATTCATCTGCCGGGCCTCAAGAAGTGGGTCTTTCCAACGCTCGAAGAAGACATGCGCGCCAAACCCAAGCGCATCTATACGTATCGCGATCTGCTCGAGCTCTTCGAGACCTCCACTCGCCGGCATTCGACTCGCGTGGCCATGCGCATCGAGCGCGATGGCCGAAAAGAGCAGTACACCTATGCAGATCTGCGCGAGCTGGCAACGCGAGCCGCGGGCTTCCTGGCGAGCGAGGGAATTAAACCGGGCGAGCGCGTTATGCTCGTCAGCGACAACGCGCCTGAGTGGGGCATGACCTACTTTGGCGTGCTCAAAGCCGGTGCTACTTGTATCCCCGTCGATCCGGAAAGCTCGACAGACGAGATCATCAACTTTGCGGAAGCCGGATCCGCTGCCGCCATCATTCTCAGTGAGAAGCTCAATCAAAAGCATGTGGATTTGCGCGATCGTCTCGCCCAAGCTGCGACTGCGCCCCGCGTCTGGACTTTTGAAGACCTTTTTGCCCTTCCTGATGAAACGACGGAGGACGAACGAATTGCTCTGCTGCCGCAGAGAGTGCACGCGCAATCAGTGGCCTCGCTGATCTTCACTTCGGGCACAACCGGCCGACCGAAGGGCGTCATGCTCTCGCATCGCAACTTTACGAGCATGGTCTCGATGTTGTCTTCGGTGTTTGATATGAGCACAAGGGACGGCGTCCTCTCAGTGCTGCCCATGCATCACACCTTTGAATTCTCGACCGGCTTTCTGACGCCGCTCAGCCGGGGAGCGCAGATCACGTATTTGCCGGAATTGACCAGCGAAGCTCTGGCGAAAGCCATCAAGAATGGTCACGTCACCGGCATGGTAGGAGTGCCGGCGTTATGGGAGCTGCTGCATCGTCGCATCAAAAACAGACTCTATGAGCGAAGCGACTGGATCGGCAAAACTGCTGACGGCCTGATTCGCGCCAACGCCTGGTTACGGGACAAGACACCTCTGAATTTTGGGCAGGTTCTGTTCTATCCGATTCATGAAGGGCTCGGCGGGCGAATCCGCTACTTCATCAGCGGCGGCTCAGCCTTAAGCGAAAAGTTGCAGCGAGACTTTCAGGGTTTGGGGTTCACGATTTTGGAAGGATACGGTTTGACTGAGGCTGCTCCAGTCTTGACTGTGACGCGCCCTGAGAATCGCATGCTCACCGGCAGCGTGGGCCGGCCGCTGCCGGGGGTTGAAATAAAAATCGTCGAACCTGACCTGAGTGGTGTGGGTGAAGTAATTGCGCGTGGGCCAAATGTAATGGTCGGTTACTACGAAGATGACCAGGCCACTCGCGATGCACTGGTCGAGCGCTGGTTATACACCGGTGACCTGGGCCGAATAGACGACAGCGGCAATCTTTATCTGGTTGGCCGCTCAAAAGAGATCATCGTTGACACGAACGGTAAGAATGTCTATCCCGACGAACTTGAAGAGGTTTATTCCCATTCCCCATACATCAAAGAACTGAGCATCGTGGGTCTGCCGGACGGCATTGGGGAGAAGGTGGCTTGTCTGGTTGTGCCCGACGATGAATACGACATCACTCTGCCTCGCGCCGAGTTGCACCGCTTGATCGAGGAGCACTTTCGCGAGGTTTCAGCTTCGCTGCCCTACTACAAGCGCGTCAAGGTCCTCCAGTTTACCAGTGTGGAGCTGCCCCGCACTGCAACAAGGAAGGTTAAGCGGCGGGAGATCGTGAGCATGATGCAGAGTCTGGACCAGAGCCCGAAAGCCGGCCGGGCCATGGAGAGTGGGACGGCGCAGGGCGACGCGTCATGGTTGATCGGAATCATCGCCACTGTTTCTAACCGGCAGCGCGACGAGATCTCGATCAACTCGCGATTCAGTGATCTGGGGTTCGACAGTTTGATGTTTGTAGAACTAGCCACGGCGATTGAAAACGCCGGCGGCTCGATCTCAGCTCCCGAACGATTTAATGAGATTCAGGACGTTCGCGAACTGGCGAGCGTAGTTAATCGCCGTCCGGGTTCAACCGTCAGCCGTGAAGCCCGCCCGGTAGAACGTAGAAACGCTGACGATGAAATTCGCATACCGTCGCTGCTCAAGACCGTCGGGAATAAAGCGGCAGACGCGCTCCAGCGAATGTTCTATGACGGGTTTCTCAATACTGCCTACGAGGGACGCTCAAATATTCCGCCACACACGAACTTCATTGTTGCCGCCAACCATTGTTCGCACCTCGATATGGGGCTGACGAAGATGGCCCTTGGCGATGCTGGGAACGACCTCGTCGCGCTGGCGGCGGCCGACTACTTCTTCGACACGAAGTACAAGCGGGCAGTGATGGAGAACTTTACGAACCTGGTGCCGATGGAGCGCACCGGGTCGCTGCGACAATCGTTGCGGCACGCGCTCTCGTTCCTCGCCCGAGGCTACAACGCCTTGCTGTTCCCGGAAGGGACGCGTTCGATAACCGGTGAAATGGCAGACTTCAAACCGGTGGTGGGTTATCTCGCATTGCACGCGCGCGTGGGGATTCTGCCCGTTTACCTGATTGGCACGCATGAGGCGATGCCCAAAGGCTCCACGATCATCAAGAGCCGGGACGTCGGGGCGCGCATCGGGCGTTTCCTGCCGATCGAGGAATTGGAAGAAATGACAGGCGGTCTGCCGCGTGCCGAAGCTTATCGTTTAATCGCCGCGCTGGTGAAAAACGAGGTCGAAAACCTTCGCGACCGCGCTCGTCGTCCTTTTGATGCGAGCGAGATGCGGCGCAAGTGGAAGCTCGAACGCCGCGCCCAGTCGAGTGCTAGGGAAGACGTTGCCGAACTAGTCGAGTCTGCGTAAGGGAGGCGGAAGAAAAAGAATAGATTTGGAATACCCACTCAAGGAAAGAAAATCGCAGGTTGGGAAGGTGGGCTTGCCCCCGCTCAAGAGTCGGGAGTCTGGAGTCGGGGGTCCGGAGTCTGGAGCCGGAGTCGGAAGTGGTCTCACTATGCGCGAAATCGGTTAACTGCCGTTCTTCGCTCTTTCATAATTCTTGCTTCTCTGGGTTCCGGACTCCAGACTCCCGACTCCCGACTCTAGACTCTCGAGGATCGTAGCGATTCAATTACCTCCGCAGTCTTTGTCTATGCGAGGCGGCTCGCAATCGGCGGACTTGTTCCTTCAGTTGCTCGATCTCTTTCTGTTGTTCTTTTATGGCATTGATGAGCAGCAGATCAAGGCGCTCGTACTTGACTCCTGCGACTTCGCCTTTGCTGTTATTGAAGGTGAGCGCCGGCGCGACCTTAGCCACATCTTCTGCGCCGAGTCCAATGTCGGATTGGCCGCCTTTTTTCCAGTTGAAGGTGATGGGCCTGAGGCGCCGCACGATGTCCAAACCACCGACGAACGGTTGCACGTTGGTCTTGAAGCGCAAACTAGAAATGCCGCACCGCAAAAGGTCGCCAGCATTATTGAAACAAACCTGTGCGAGAGACTCCTCCAGTGGAATAACACCAATCTTCGCGCGCCCGTTCACCGTTAGAGTCCGATCCGGAGCGGCCGTGCCGATTCCGACGTTGCCGCCCGGACTGTTTAAGGCGAGTGACTGCGCTAGATTCGCAGCGTAGTCGTAGGCAAACACGTAACCGACGGTCGCATTTGTGTTGAAGCCCACGGCTATACCCTTTGCAAAACCGGACAACGGCGTAGTATCTCCGGAAAAAAAACTCGTACCGACGGCATGAATCGCAACCGAGCCTGGGGAGGTACCTATGCCTTCTACGCCGACGCCAGTGGCGGTCTGGCCCACGACTCCATCATCAAACTGGCTTTCGCCCCTTATTGCACCAAAGATGTCCCCCTTCACTACCAACTGCTCAAAGGATGTGTTGGACTGGCCGATAGCGACGCTTCCCTTGACAATCAGCTCGTCCTTTGCCGGATTGGCATAGGCATAGTCATTACTAACCAATACTCCTCCGGCTTTGAGTCCGGATGCGGTCATGACGTCAGGAGAATTGAATAGCTCAAGATACCGATTGTGCTCCGCGCCGCTGGCCGCCGTGAAAAGAAGTGGATCTGCACCTGGATCGAGCGTCAACCAGCCTCTCACGTCCAGCGTCGTCTGTGGGAGAATTGTCCCGACACCTAAGCTGGCGCTCGTAACCTTTCCCCCAAAGATCCCATTGCCGCTGATGTTGAGGCTGGCCCCGGCTTGCTGGTTGAGAGTGTTCTGGATGTAGTGGCCACTGCCCGCGGTAGGAGGTGTCGCAGTGATCTGCTGTCTCGGCGAGAGGATCGAAAACGTACCAACGCCTGCTGCACGTGCGCCAATTTCCAGGTAGCGGTTTGTGCCAGGAAAGGAACCTGCGCCAAAGTCGAGTTGAACGGTGAAGATGCCGGCACTCACGGCGACTGCATTAACAGTTTGCGTTGTGCCAATCTGTGTCGGGCCCCCTGCACTATCGAAGAGCTTGAACTGTAAATCGTAACTTCCGTTGGCCGGATTGCCCGAAACGGTCAGCTTACCCTGGTACGTAAAGACAGTTCCCTGCGCATTGGCAGAGTTCGCGGCAAGCAGCCATAATGCAGCAGATGCTAACAGCAGTAAATAACGCGCATGCGCAGGGCGGACTGGCGCCATGATTCATTCCTCCTGACTTCTCCAAAGCAACGATCTCCAAGATGGGCAGTAGATATTTCGCGGGGCGGGAAAACAATCACCTATTTAAGTGAGTTTGAGTGGTTGGGTTTTGTGTGACGTCAAAGCTCAGCCCGCGATCGTGGGCTATGTCAAAAAGAGTCCGCGCGGCTCTGCCGCCTTCCCTTGCGGAAAGCCTACGGCTTTCCGATTGGCGTAGTTTTGATCTGAGGCTCCGCCTCTCGATGGCTGGCGAGGCAAAGCCTCGAAAAATCCCAAAAGGAGTCCTGCGGAAAGCCAGAGGCTTTCCGCAGGGGAAGGCGGCAGAGCCGCTACCGCTTTTTCCCGACAGACTCTGGAGCGGGCGATAGAGTTCTTGTGATCGAGACGGATGAAGTTTCTTCGGGGCACTGTCGCCCGTTTCACGGGCTTAGATCGCGCATCGCCTGATTCCTGGGGCTCACGCCCCAGGCTTTATGCTGTCACCTGCTTCGCAGGTTTATCTGAGTTCCGATAAGTTGCAGACCGGGAGGGTGTAAAACTGCCACCAGGCCTTATCAGCGGGTTAATCCGCTACGAAGGGCCTTAACGACGGCTTCTGACTTGGAATGCACCTGTAGCTTTCGATAAATGCTCTGCATGTGAGTGCCAATAGTATTGATGCTACTTCCCAACTCAGCGGCGGCCGTTTTGTAGCTGTGGCCCTCGACGAGCATTTTCAACAAACGCAGCTCGTGCGGAGTCAGTTGGTAATTGGCAGGCTCAGGCGGACGCGTGTGCTTAAAGAGCGAGACTACACGGCTGGCCACTTCCGGTGACATCGGCGCGCCGCCACTGACCACTTCTCTCAGCGATTCCACCAGTCGCGCAGGTGGCGTTCGCTTCAGCAAATAGCCGGATGCCCCTGCGCAAAGCGCATCGAAAATTTTCTCGTCGTCTTCGTAAACGGTAAGCGTAATACAAAGCAGTTCGGGCCAACGATCCTTAAGGAGGCGAATACCTTCGATGCCGCTGATCCCGGGCAAACCGATGTCTACGAGGACGACCTGCGGCAGATCGTCGATGAGTTTTTTTAACGCCAGCTCAATTGAGCCGAAACTTCCTGTGCAGCGAAAGCCATCAGTCCCGTCAATCAAGAACGCCAGGCCCTCGCGAAGGACCTGCTGATCTTCGATAAGGGCAACTTTAATGATGTCAGATCCCCATGGCATGTTTGTTATCTTCAAATGCGACCGCTTAGATTACCGGACGAAAATCTGCACGTCTCTCACCTAAAGTGGTGAGACTGATGGCTGCCGAGAACACACCATTCAGGTCAAGTGGTCCTTCGATGTACTCTAAATTCCTTTCTAGCTCATGCTTTGCCATCGCGACCGCGTAACCGTTTCTGATGGCTATGTGGGATCCCGATCGTCACAGTTGTGCCAGCGTCTCTCTGCGACAAGACTACTGTTTCACCGCCCAGGGAACGGGCCCGCCGACTGAGACTCACAAGTCCATTGCCTTCGGTTGCTTGGCCCAGGTCAAAACCTCTTCCGTTGTCGGAAACTATTACGACTAACCACGCACCGTCAACCTTCAAGTCGATCTTGGCGCGCGTACATCTTGAATGCCGCACCATGTTGTTGATTGTTTCCTTAAACATCAGGAAAACCTCACGACGGATGTCGGCACCAAGCCTCAAGTCGAGGCCTGTGGTCGGCACACTGAAGGCAAACTCGATGTCGCTTGCTGGGAGCACTTCGCTGGCTACGCGACGCATTCTACGCACAAGGTTGTTCAGGTGATCCTGCAAAGGGTTTATCGCCCAAACAATATCGCTCATCGAATCGAGCGCCTCATGTGCCACTCGGTTAATCAAGGACAGATTTCTTAAAGCCGGAGCCTCCTGCGAGTCCAACTGCTTACGAAGAACCTCGCTGAGGATGGAAATCTGTGCAAGGCTGGATCCGATGTCGTCATGCAGGTCTGCCGCAATACGCGTTCTCACTCGCTCGAGCTCAACCAGATGCGCGACGCGATAGCGATAGACCGAATGCGCGATCAACCCAATTAGCAGGGCAACGATTGTTATGAACCACCAGCGTTGCCATATGTGCGGCAGTATGGTGAATGTGATGGCAGCCGGGATGCCGCTGACCATTCCATCCGCAGTCAGCGCGCGAACGAGAAATTTGTAATGTCCGGAGGAGAGGCGCGCATACGTAATCGCCCGTTCCGTAGTGGGCGCGCCCCAGTCCTGATCTGCCCCTTCCAGCCGAAACTGGTAACGCAGCAATTCTCCTGGAGCAAAGCTTAACCCGACAAACTCAATCTGTAGTTCGTTATGATCCGCTGCAAGCTCGGGAAGAACGACTTCCGTCTCGCCCAGCGCAGAGACGATCTGTGGTTCACCGGCGATCCGGAGATTGGTAATCAATATCGGCGGAGGTTCAACGGACCTTCGCTCCGCGCTTGGCAACAACCGTGACAAACCCTTCTGCGTTCCAAACCATAACGCGCCGTGGCGGTCTCGGAAAGCGGCTAACAAGTCACCACCGGCAAGACCATCGGCGGCCGTAAAATGACTGACGCGGCCTGTTTCTGGATTCACGCGATCCAGCCCACGACCCGTGGCAACGTAGATTTTACCGTCGTCATCCTCAGTAATTACTTCTGCGCTGTTGCTCGACAACCCTGTTACCCTTGTATAGGTAGGCCGTTGGACTCCTGGATCATCAACGCGAATTAATCCGCTGCGTGTTGAGGCAAGCCATAACCTACCGCGACGGTCTGAATAAATATATTGAATCGCGCCGGCCGGCAAACCATCATTCGTATTGAAAAAAGTGAAACGGCCGTCACGATAGCGCGCCAGGCCACTGCTAAAACCGATCCACAAGTTGCCTACTGCATCCTCGCCAAACGAGCGCGCCAGATCTGTTGCAGGCGATGGCAATGATGGTGACTCAGCCAGGTCTCGAAAGAACGTTCCCGTCGCGCGCTCCCAGCGGGCCAGGCCGTTAGGCGCAGCAGCGGTAGAGGCCCAGACATCGCCGCGCGAATCTTCAAAGATGCGGAAGACCTGTTGATAATCGACCAATCCTTCTTTGGTTTGGTAGATAGCGAGGGGGCGCGCATTCTTGAGCTGCGTAAAATCATCTGTCGCCGGAAAGCGATAAAGCCCTTCACCGGTACCCAGCCACCATTCACCATTCCGGGCCTGCAACGTGACTTCTTCACCCACCCATCCGAAGTTGCCACTCCTGGGCACGCTGGGAATAAACCATTTGAACCGTTGGCCGTCAAAACATCCATATCTAAAGTGATGAATGTCTGCACGCCGAAGCAAATCTATTCTCGCACCCTCAAAAACGCTGGTGTGCTCGTCCCCAATGACATACCCGCGAAAGCATGTGCCGTTCTTCTGATCTTCAAAGATCCCGCTCACTGTCACGAGCCCTTCCTGCTCGCCGTAAGTAACAAAGCCATCGCGCACCAGCTTCATGGCCCCGGCGTAACTCCCCAACCAGAGGTTGCCGCTCATGTCTTCGTTCAGTGCGGTGATCTCGCTGTATGCCAGACCGTTCTTCGTTGAATAGCAGTGAAACTGGCTCTCGGTATTGCTGCTGTCAGGTACGAACTCGACGAGTCCAGCATTCGTAGCCACCCAGAAACGGTGGTCGGAAGTCTCGAAGATCTGATACACCCATTTCGTGTGCCCATCCCATTTCTGATAGGCACGCACGACTGCTGGCGGGGCGTGGGTCTCGTCGGCCTCGAAGCGAAAAAAGCCTGCGTCTCGAGTAGCCGCCCACAGTTGCCCGTGAGTGTCTTGAAACAGGTCCTGCAAGTACATACCCGGCAGGCCTTCACTTAGGGTATAACGCGCCACACTACCGTCCGCCCAACGACGATACAATCCGCTCGGGGCGGCTACCCATAGCGAGTCGTATCGATCTTCCAGCAAGTCCAAGACAAAACCTTCCTCCTGACTCTTCGAAGGCATCCTTAAGTCCACGGGCAACAACGCGAAGCGCCCGGCCGAGGAGTCCAGGCGGTAGAGTCCTCGCAAAGTCCCACACCAGATTGTGCCGTCGCGTGCTTCCAACAACGCCGTGATAGCCTTAGCATTCCGATCTTCGGACTCAGGCAGGACGACGGTAAATCTTGGGCCAGCGCTCAAAGAGTTTGAATCCTTTTTTGCGACGCGATCGTTCGGCACGCCCCGCGGGTTGAAGTGGACCAGCCCGCCGCTGGTCCCAACCCACAGCTGGCCATCCCGTGTTTGGAGAAAGTCAGTGACAACGCGATGCGGCAAGCCGTCGTCGGTATCAAAGTTCGTGAATGAATATCCGTCGAACCGCGACAGTCCTTCGTCAGTGCAGAACCAGAGAAAGCCACGTGAATCACGCACAATCTTGTTGATGTTGTTATGTCCCAGGCCATCCAGGACTGTGTAAGCTTTGAGCGGCAGGCGTTCGGCTCGGACGATGGGTGAAAGGATCAGCGCTAAAATGGTAAAGACGATTCCGGCATAACTTGATTTGACGGTTCTCCGCCCTGGAGCGCGTGCGACCATCCGGTTTCTGACCTTGGGGGGAAGAACCAAGTAAGTCATGATACACGAGCAAGACATCTGTTCCGCGGCGAAACCAATTGTACGCGGGCAGCAGGACCAACGTGGGATTTGCGTTGTTGATATTACAAGGAAGGCATTGTAGTTCGACTCTAACTGCCCTGAACAGGGTGCCGTGGGGCTTTGCACAAAAACTCTCAGGTTGGAGACACCCGATGAATCAGTACCACTGGGTCACTATTTTGATTATTATCTTGCGAACACGATGTTCTGCCATTAACTCTCGCTAAAGAGATCCATGCCACCTACAAAAAAACGAACGGCGCGAATGACGCCTACCAAGACGACGTCGAAGCGTCGCGCAGCTATCGAAAAGCGCCCCCGGGCCACCACCTTGATTACCGGGGGCACAGGTTTTCTTGGTGCCCATCTGGTTCGGCAACTGGTCGAAAACGGCACTCGGGATATACGGGTCATGGCCACTTCAATTCCCGATTGGCTGGTTGAGTTGGGCGTTGAACCCCTGGAGGGCTCGATCACTAACCAGGACGACGTCAAGCGCGCAGTTGAGGACATTAAAGAGATCTACCACCTCGCGGGCAAAGTGTCCCGCGAGCGTGATCAGTCGCGCGAGATGTACGCCGTTCACGTGGAAGGGACGCGCCTGCTTGCGGATGCGGCGCGCGAGGCTGGTGCCAAATCGATCGTCCTCGCTTCGACGAGCGGCACTATCGCCGTAACATCCGATGGTGACGTAATGCCAGACGAATCATATCCTCCACCCCTCGACATAATCTCCCGCTGGCCCTACTACGCAAGTAAAGCCTATCAGGAGATGGCTGCTCTGGAGCGCTTTAGCGGCAAGGGTTTGAGGTTAGTTATCATGAATCCCAGCCTGTTGCTCGGCCCGGGTGATGACCGCCTCAGTTCTACGAAGATCATCCTCGACTTTATGGCGCGAAAGATCAGTGCAGTACCCACCGGCGGACTCAGTTTCGCTGATGTCCGCGATACAGCCGCCGCTTTCCGGATGGCAATGAAGAAGGGGCGTCACGGTGAGCGTTATTTACTCGGCGCGGCAAACTGGACTTTCAGCAAGTTCTTTGGCCGGCTGGAAAGATTGACAAAGGTCTCGGCGCCTTTGCTGGCGCTGCCATCAAGAGTGGTCGTCGCCGGATCGCAGTTTATCGACTCGCTATTCAAGCAATGGGACCTGGCTTCGCCGGTTGAGCCGGGCGCCATTGAGATGGCGCAATACTTCTGGTATCTCAACTGTCACAAGGCGACACGCGAACTGGGTTTTCACCCTCGCGATCCCGGAGAAACGCTGCACGACACGGTCTCCTATGTGCGCGAGAACTTCCTCGGCGGCAACGCCTTTGGAAAATAAGAGTGGCATTCAATCAACGGCTGCTACGCTCCTACCTGGCCGCGGACAGAAGCAATTAATCTTGCCGAGTCGTATCCGACACCGTCTTTGAATACCGCCTCGACGTTTTTCACATCAGCAATGTTGGTGGCCGGGTTCCCACGTACTATTACTATGTCTGCCTGCTTCCCAACTTCCAGGGTGCCAATGTCCGCCTGGCCCAGGAACTGAGCGCCGTTTGCGCTGGCAATGCGGATAGCTTCCAACGGCGTAAAGCCTGCCTGGACCAACAACTCTATGCCACGCTGATCACCAAAGCCCGCCACCACCCCGCCCCAGCCAGTCGGATCTACGCCCGACATCAAAAGACCACCGGCCTTTACAAATTCCCGCTCAAATTCCATCTCGCGCTTCAACACCATCTCCCAAACTTTGGCCCACCGCGGGTCTGCTTTGTCGTGCTCCATCTGCGAGACACAATTGGAATATGCCGCCTCGGAGAGAACATCCTTCATTCTTGGATCCATTTGGAATCGCTCGCCAAGGAAAGCCTCAAGAATGGCGAGTGTCGAAGTAACGGCAACACGATGATTTACCAGATCGCGAATCATTGCCTGGATTGGCGCGCTGTGCACATCCATGCGGGCCAGTTCGGGCAGCCATTGGCTTCTTTCCGGGCACTGGTCCACCTTCTTGCCTGAATAGAATTCAGTATCCACCGCCAGGCCATGCTCGAGGCTGTCAATGCCCAAATCCGCAGCTTCGCGGAAACCGACGGCGCAAAGGTGACCGGCAACCTTAAGGCCACGTTTGTGCGCCACCGCAATCACAGTGGCCAACTCTGCCCGGGTAGTATTTGTATAAACTTTGAATGAGGTAACACCTTCGTCTGCCCAGTCGTTCATCTGTTGAGACAAGTTTTCCAGCTCTGCCGGTGATTCGGCGCTATGGTTGACATAGGGACTGGTGAGATGAATCTTTGGGCCGGGCCATTCACCCCGGTCCACCAACTGCTTCGTTGTGCGATCGGCGTGAAAGTCCAACGCTCCTGCGGTTCTGATCGTCGTGACGCCAGAGGCCAGATAGAGTCGAGCGAAACTGGCATTCGCCGCAACTTCCTTTTTTCCCCTTTCGGCCGTGTAAAAGAGATGATCATGCATTCCCACGAGCCCGGGAATAGCGGTTCGACCGCTCAGATCCAGGACTTTTGCATTCGCTGGAATGTCACCGGCGCTGCCGAGCGCTTTTATCCGGCCCTGCTCAATCAGGATTGTTTGGTCCTCCCTCGCAGGTGCACCGCTGCCGTCGATCACGCGAACGTGAGTCAGAGCGATCAAGGGAGCGTCAACGGTAATGAATTCTCTGTTTGAGTAGCGGCAGGAAAAGCTCAGGACGAGGATCAGTATCAGCAGTATTTTCTTATTCATTCACTCTGGAGATTAGCAGCTTATGTTTGAGACCTACATTATTTTCGTGTTGTGAAAACGATACGCGAGGAGGCGCCCGACCCCATCGAACCTAAGTCACGATCCACGCGCATCACACAAGACACAATTCGTCTGAGTCGTGGGTCGATTTGTTGAGCGTGAGACCCGCGAATTTCACCAGTGCCAGATCTGCTGATAACCATCCATTAGAGACGCGATGTCGGTCCGCTGGAGCAACTGGACGCCGGCGAGAACCTTGCTGGTATCAATCCCCCGCTCTTGCAAATCCTCGCTGACTGCAAATACTGTCACTCCCTTTTGGCGGAGCCTGTCTATATCTTCATTCGGCCGGGCCGGATGATTGATTGCGAGGGCGCCTATTGGGACCGCCGGGCATTCCTGTGGCACCAGATAGTTGACGGCACTTCCCCGAAGGAGGACATCAAGATCGGCGCCGGAGTTTTTAAGTGCGCCACTCAGCCAAACGATCGTGTCGTCCTGTTCTTCGAGCGTTGCACGGTAAGCTGTTTCCACTATGTTCAAAATCTTCATAATTCCTCCGCCTGTCTGGAAAACTTTCGTGTAAGTTCGTGGATCAAGTTTTAGGTTTCACTTTGTGGGAATGACCAGCGTGTTGGTCGATTCCTGGGCCATTTTCAGAAAGTCGGCGGGACTGCCGCGCTTTACTCCCTCGACCACGTTGGTTGCACCGCGTTCGTCCGCGCACAAACCGCAATTGACCCACTGAAGTAAGGGCTCGCCCTTACCTATGGCCATCAGCGAACTGATGAATGCCCTCGTGGTCGGGTGATCTTCCTCCTCGACCGTTGTGCCTTTGACTGGATTGGCGTGCGGCGCCTGGTCCTTCAACGGCAGGCAAACGGCGCCTTCGTAAGCAAACACATTTACGTGAATTCCTTTCTGCAATGCTGCGGAAATTATCCGCAGCGCTGTGGTGGAATTCGCGGACTCGAAAGGCGGATCCATCAACGCCAAGGTTAATCTTTTCTCACTCATAATTCCTCCAGCAAAACAAGCATTCCTGCCTGTTGTTGTTTACACAGATGACTGAGACCTGCTCACTAATGCCAAATGGCTTTCGTGTTCTCATTGACCAGGGCTTCCACCAGCGTGTCGACCGTAGCCTGTTGAATACCGGAAGTTAATTCTGCGGGCTGGATCCCGCGCTCGCACAGCGAGAAGTCATCGACGAGCAACGTAATCCCGGCCTGGCTCAAGCGGCCCAGTCGCTGGGCATTTTTCCTGGCGGCAAGAACGCCGTTCTGAATTAGAAACACCGTGACATCGTGGCCGCGCTGCTTCAGAGCAGTGGCCGTGTCTTCAATGAAAGTGTCGCGAGACTCGAACGGGTCTCGCGACTCGATAAACAGATACCTGGTCATGACCGACTCCTTTCAGAGTTGTTGATTTTACTGTGTGTTAATGGAATTTCCCATGCCCACCAATCTGTAATAGTTCAGGCCTACTCACCAAGCGCGGCGTACTTAAACAACCTGAAACGATAGCGCTGCTGATCGCGAATGTTCTTTGCGAGCACTCCATGCAGGTTCTCGTCCCAGGTCGTGTACTGCTCGATGAATCGATCGGCTGCCGCTTTGTCGCCCTGGTATTGAATCTCGAGCACCTTCGCCAGTAACCTCCCCACGACATCGTGATATTTGTCGTAGTGAATCTTCAGCATGCCTTTGTCGAAACTGAGTAATCCGTTCTCGAGAAAAAAGTTCCACTGCATCAGTTGCATGGTGTTGTAGGGCTGGTCGCGACGTGGCTTGTTATTCTGCAAAACACGCAGAATCCCCCCGGCGTAAACCGACCGGAGTTGTTCGTCATCGTAGTAGCCCTGCCGGTGTAGCGCATCGGCCACGAACAGTGAAACCAGATCGGCTTTCATCTCCTCGAGTGCATTGGAATCATCCTGGAGGGCTTCGTCCAGATCCCGGCCGTCCTTTGTCTGGTCCACGCCAAGATAGTGGCCGACCTCGTGCCACAAGGTGCGATAGAAATTTCCGTCCGAAGTCAGTTCCTTTCCCTGCTCGGGGCCGACTGCGGCGACAAAACTCCGCGAGGTCCCTTCAAAGATATTCGGTTCGCGCATGATGTTTGCGCGCAGCAGAATCGTGCGACCATAGCGTCGAGCCAGGTAACTCTCGTTAGGCAGAATCGTTGCCGTATTTGCGCCGCGGGCCTGGCCGAAATCGGCGATTACGTCGTACACACCCACCGGTATGTCTTCCCGGATCTTCTTGTGATGATCGTAAGGTAAAGACTCTTCGAGCGCCTGAAGCCCTTTCATCGCCTGACGCAGCGCGATGGTCTCCTGCCGGCGCGTGCCGAGCAGACTGAACGCGAAGAACGTTTTTACTCCGTACAGCTCGTCGTCGTAAGTCTCATATGAGCCAATCTGCGCGTTCAGGTTTTTGAAATGACCCGTGACCCAGGCCGCATCTCCCGACTCATAATCATCCGACAAAAGATCGCGCGCGCGATTGCGAAGAAACCTGGCAAACTCTTCATCATCCTTTTGCAGCTCGTCCGCGGCTTGATTCAACAATTCATGACTCTTAATCAATTGCTCGGCGTACGCTATCGAATAAGGAACGGCGTAGAATGCTACCGGCGCTCCAGCCGAATCTTTCCGCTGTGTGTTGTTGCTAGCAAAGGACTTTGACAGTTTTTCGATTTGTGTCTTCAGTCGCGGATGCAGAGTATCGAGCACCGGATAATTTCTCAGGACGGCCAAATCGTTGCGCAGGTTTGCGGCTGCCACCCTCCTGACGACAGTGCGTTGGTCCAGTATCTCGTCTCGCTGTTCCGGATGCGTTGTAAGAAAGGCGTCAATCTCCTCTTTCTTCACGCCCGGCGGATAAACATTCTTTCCTGGCGTCGTTGGTTCAACAGGCAAAAATGGCTCGCGTTTGTTTTCCAGTGTGGTGGCAATTGGACCTTGATTGAGGCGATAGAGCGTCAGCAGATTTCGCGTGACAGGCGCCGAGCCCGTTCGCCGGTCAACTTCAACGAGCTCGCGACGTGAGAAAAGGGCCTGTGTATGCCGCTGCTCTTCATAGAGATCCTGAAAGATCTTTCCCACCTCCAGCAGTTTCGCCACCGCTCGCTGTTCGCCCGCGCTCAGATGCGACACGTCCGGTGCCAGTCTGATCGGCTGGGTCTTGTCGATGATTGGCTGGCTTTTCTCGAGTGGCCAGTAAGCTGTTGGCAAAGCACCTCGCGAAGTCATCCGTGATCCTGTCTGGGCAAAAGTACCGCCAAAGGTAGCGGTCAATGCGCAGAACACCAGGAATTTATTCAGCATGGATGGCACTTTTCCTTCGTTACGAATCTCCGTGTTCTCCGTGTCTTCGTGGTGAGTGTTCGCCGGGTAAATTCACCACTGAGATAGAGGCAATTCTTGTTTTTCTTGAGCAGGTCTTTTTGCGATTAAACAAATCGATCCACGAAATCACACGAACCGAAAACAAAGTCACACTAAATGTTCCTCTAATTTAGTTCGTGTGATGCCCTACTCTTCCACGAGATCGGCCGAGATTGGGAGCGGCTTGCCACCAGCTTCCACGGCCAGCTTGATGACTAGAGCAATCTTCTGCTTTTGATCATACTCCAACTCAATAAACTGCACTCCGAAACCCAATCCCGCAGAATAGTGTCTGACTTCGCCTTCCAGGTAGAGCCAGTCGCCATCCGGCAACAACACCCGAAAGCCTACAATTTCTCCCCGTCTTACTTCGCCTACCGTATCGAGGTAACAACCACCCTCGGACATGTTAATTATCTTGGCCGGATGATGTCCGGTCGTGCCGTCCCACTCGGCATCCAGGCTGACGCTTAGTCTTGGTTTTTCTCTTCTGTCTACCATGAGGTCCCACGTAATCGTGAAGTGAATTATTCCAAACGCGGATCGAGCATTATCTCGTAGCCGCAAACTGAGTTATATCGCCGGGTTTCCGCAACATCTTATTTACTTCGCCAAGATGCTGTTCTTCTTCCGCAATCATGCGTCGCGAATATTCCTCCAGCATCACCGACCGGTCCTTTACGATGTTGAGTAACTTTTTGTAGAGCACGAGGCCGGCCTTTTCCGCCTCGAGAGACTCAAGGAGGATATCGTTGATCCCGTGCTTATGAGTTTCCAACAATGCTCCGATCTTCAATGACGGGTGATCGCCAAGTTGGGTAACCAACTCTCCCGCTTGAGTTGCGTGGGCCAGACAAGTGTTTGCTTCGCCCCTGAGCCAACTCACAATCGGAATGCGGTTATGACCGAAGACCATCAGTGAATAGTGAGTGTACCGCACTACCCCGGCAAGTTCGGTTTCCAAAATTTCATTTAGCAGGGCAACTGCGGACGCCTGATCATATGAGTCTTGTGACATCTCGTTCTCCTCTTCGGCGGATGTTTTTCAGCGCGCTCGATCCAATCGGTTCGCTAAATTGCGCCGATCTGCCGGTACATCTTCATAAAGTCGAAGTTGTTCCATGCTTCGATAATCTTGCCATCTCTGATCCGCACAATGGTCATACCCGTGAAGTCCACCGGTAAGTGAGTGGCGGCAACGCCCAAACTATCACCCGTATGTTTGGCCCGCACACTGCAACGAGCGGCAACTTTGTCACCCTCGGCGATCGTGTCTTCAACGGTAACAATGATATCCGGAAACGCCTCGCGAAATTTCGCATGGAAAGTCTCAAAGTGCTTCGGTCCACGCAATGGAGCGCCGCTCTCATCCGACAAACCATGAGCAATACCATCTTCGGCGAACATCTCGTGGATCGCTGCTGTCCGGCCTTTGTTCCAGACTTCTTCAAACCATCGACGCACCAGTTCCTTGTTCTCAGTTGACATCTTTTCCTCCTTTCCGGACTATTGCCTAAGCAAGGCGACGCGGAAAAACAAGCGGCTATGTTTTGATTAGCAAGAGGCGACATTCTTGCATACAACCAAAACAAATGAAAAATGACCCAACGTCAAATATTTCGTTTCCTGCTAGTCATCGTAGCCACGTGGCGTTCCGTAACGGGCGAGCTCGTCGTCAAGATCCAAGCGTTCGATTATCGCGGAGTGCTCATGCTCACCCCAATCCTCCCGCGGCACCAGCCACATGACCTCAAACTCGTTGCCATCGGGATCGTGACCATACAGTGACTTCGTTGCACCGTGATCGCTCTCGCCGAACAGCGCCCCGACCGCGGATAGCTTCTCCCTGGCCCTGGCTAACTCTTCGATGGTCGAGACTTCCCAGGCCAGGTGATACAGCCCTGGCGAGCCGCGCGGAGCGCGGGGAGCGCCTGATCGGCTGGCGAATAATCCGAGATCATGATGGTTCTGCGAACCGCTTGCACGCAGGAAAGCGGCCTGGCCCGGCGTGCTCGCAATCACCTCAAACCCAAACGTCTTCTGGTAAAACTCGACCGTGCGATCGAATTCAGAAACAAACAGTACTGCGTGGTTAAGCCTGGTTACCGAAATCATTTTGCACCTTTATGTAACAAAGTGACAATTTCTTGGTTTTTTGAGCAGGTTTTTTGCGAGTGTAATTTCGTGGATCATCTCTTAGGGTTTTTTGGTTGAGCCTCTGCTACGCTATGTTTACTTCCATGTCCGCTTTATCGGATGCGCTTCGGTATTAAAAATCACGCCTTTGAAATTCAGCACCCTGGGCGGTGAAAACAGTAAATAGAAATATTTGAATGTTTCTGCAAACACAAAACTCTCCATCTGATCACGCTGCTTTTTTGCTATCACATCCTGCAAAGCCGCATATGCCGAATCGGTTCGACAGTACGTCACGAAATCCCGAAAGAACTCTTCGCCCATCTCTCGATAGCGGCGGTCACCCGTGAAGTAGTGCAGATAGTACGCAGATTCGATGATCTCCGGACGCAGCGGATATGACGGGTTCGTGACCTTCATGCTCCGATAATTCAATTCTTCCGGTTCGATGCCATGCAAAGTCCACATTCGGAAACAGGACTCTTGCGAACGCCGGGCGCGAGACAAATCTCCCGACAATGCCAGTACAGCGGGGATAAAGGCTTCGAGAGCGCCAAAGGTCGTCTGAGTTCGTACGCCCCGGTTCATATCAGCATGACCGTACCACAACGCGTCTCCCGCTTCGTCCGCCAGATATTTGTTCACAGCCTGGATACTCTCGAGCCACATCCTTTTACAGTCTGCATCATCGAACAACAACCAGCACTTGAGCAGATATTCATAGTATGAGTCGATACCACCGCCGATGTGGCTGTCCGTGTTGGTCCATTTACCAGTTTCGACATTAATGTTGCTGCCGAGCAGGCCGAGCGGCGAACGCCGCTTGTGCACCTCTTCCAGCGCCCGCTTGGCTTTCTGATAGAAGACTGGCTTTCCAGTCAGTTTGCTGAGGGCGCCGAACTCAATCAGCAAAGTCCCGGCTTCTGCGGGATTCGTTTCTGCTTCACGGACTTTCCCCGATCGCAGATTAACAAATCGATAAGGAATGCCGGTGGGGGATTCGAACGCCGGCAAGAGCCGTGTACCCAGGTCGTCTGCGAGCATTAACAAGCGCTTATCACCGGTCAGTTGGTAGGACGAGAGCAGCCCGCCAAGCAAGCGAATGGTAATCTCAAAATTCTGGACGTAAATGTCCTTGTCGAAAGATAAATTCTGAATGATCGCAGTCTTCGTGCGCTCAGCTTCGCCTTTAAGACCCATCAGAATCAGGGTATCCAAAGCGTCAACCGGGGTCATCCAGAGTGATTCGCCGTACCAGTCGCGGGGAGTCTTTGAAAGTGGACGCAGGCTGTCGTGGCCCCAGGCATATTGCTTGTACCCCTGCCAGGCGTGCAGAAACTCTTCACGCACTCTTGCGGCGGTGGCGGGCAGCCGAGTGCGAATTTGCGTTGAGTTCCCAGGAGGCTTCTTAGTCTTTTGCGCAGCCGTCCCATTTGCCGAGATCAACGCGACAAGCATCAAAGCTGCGAGATCCACGAAATTACACGAAGCAACACTAAGAAATATTCGTGTTACTTCGTGTGGCTGGGCTCGTGTCTTTTCGTGGATCAATTGTTTTCCTTGCAAAACCTGGTCAAGAAAACAAGAAGTTGCGCGTTTTGTATTACAGATAGGAACAGAAAAGTAGGTAAGAATTCCGCCCAACTTCCTTACCTATTCCTCATTTTCACGGCTTCGTATTCCTTTTGCTGGCAGACTTGTACCAGAGGTGCAGTTTCACAAAAAGAGGTTCGCTGGTTTTTGCGCTCGGTCGATAATAAACCATCTGTGGTGAGGGCGAGTTCGCCAGCAAACTTCGGGTGGTATTGTTAACTGCCTGCCTTTCTTCACGCGTCCATGCCTGGCCCGCTTTCTCCATTTCGAGCCAACCAACCCCGGTGCTCCAGGATTTCTCCCACGCTGCTACCTGAGCTTCATCCAGCTTCTGGGCCTTGTCAGTTATTTCAATCTTCGCAAGCGGCGCTGGCGTAACCAGCACACTCAAGACCTCAGCTACATGATCGGCTCGGCTTCGTCTGACGGTGAAATAAGGCGGATTGTCTTCCTGCGCAGGAATCTCCGTTAGTTTCCCGATTGAAACCTGATTGTCACCGTTCTGTGTGCGCGTGGTCGGGAAGATCAGATACGGCTCACCCAGCGTACCATCGGCGTACTGTTCGCGATCGATGACATAAAGATAACCCTTGCGAGCCGCTTCGACGCTGATGCGCAGCCGATCACCCTGGGCCAGTTTTGTCTGAGCCGAAATTCTTTCCGGCAGCCACTGGCTGGTATCGGCGCCCTCATGAACAATCAGTCGTTCACCCCCTTCCGCTGCGCCGGCCCGGCGTAACCGCCATAAAGTCACCCCAATGACTGTATCCGGAGCTACATTCGCAATCGGGACGCCCGGTGTCGCGACCCGATATCTTTGCAACCCTGGTTTTGTTCTGACTGCGCGCCGGGTCTTTGCCTGATTGATGAACGCGGTGTCCCAGAGTTTACGAGTGGCGTCATCAGATTGTTGGACCATCAACGCCTTTGCCGGCACAGACACGAATAACAAGAAAGCGATTGCCGCAAATACCGATAGAACTGCAAAGACGCGCATCACCGCTCCTTTCTCGTCGTGATCAGTCATGCTGATCCCCTGTAATAACAAACGATAGACCGGATGGTCTTTCCCACTCACTTCCAGTCTCCTTGAATCACGAAGGCGGCCCAATAGTAAGGTGATTGCCAAGGCCTGATACGCAACATGTCAAGTTGGGCAGCCCGCAGTGCAGCAGCCGGCGTTTTCTTGCTTCTGAGCATGCCACGATACAGACGCTCCATCAGCTCGGCGGTCGCTTTATCATTTACGTTCCACAGACTCACAATCACCCGCCGAGCGCCTGCGTACATGAAACCGCGCGTCAAGCCCACCAGCCCCTCGCCTTTGACATCTTTTCCGAGACCGGTTTCGCACGCGCTTAGCACAACCAGTTCAGCAGGCAGGTCAAGGTTGTAGATCTCATGAGCGCGGAGAAATCCGTCCTGTGCTTCGCCTTTCTCATCGACCAGCGAAAGTACGAGTGCCGAAAGGTCTGGACGCTCGCTATCCAGATAACCGTGGGTGGCAAAATGAACGTAACGGTACCTGCTAAGCTCGCCACTCGTTGCCGTGGCGCGGTTCGCTCTAAAGCTCAAAGCTTTCAAGTCTCCCGCACTCGGCGTGACTGCCAAAATGCGGTCCGCTTCAAGCCGCGTAAACGGCAGGCGTCGGATGGTCAGGCTGCCGGTTGAGGTCCCTGCCAGATGCTCGATCAAGCGAGTGGTGGTTGCGAGCGCGGGACTGGTTGGGGCAGCAGGAGCAGGTCGCCGATTGGTCGCTACTCGCTCGTCATTGGCCGAAAAAACCGGGTCTGCCATGACCGCAAGTGACCTGGGCGCTTGTCTGCGGCCGGCGAGAACCTTTCGCTGCACAGCCAGTACAGATGCCGAAGGCAAAGTGATTACTTCGTGATCGACAATAAGTGGCTGATTGCTTGCCGTTGTCGATCTGGGATTCGAAAGCGCGGCGAAGGGTACATATTGCAACGCGCCATCCGCCACCACGACAAGCCGTTTTGTGCCCAGGACAGCAGCAACTGGTCCCAACACCATCCCACTCAAATCCCTAATCGCCTTTACCAACTCTAAATCGGCGACGTCAGAAGGCTGCGCTGACGTTGCTGCTGTTTGCGACGAGTTACCGCCGCGCCGGGTTATCAGATCATAAACTTTTTGCGAGGCACTCTTGATTTGTTCCCGCTTGGGTATTTCGTAGCTGTTGATAGCGTCCTTAGTTACTGCCCAGAGATAACTTCGCTCCTCACCTAATGAGTACTCCAGCAAGATCGTATCCGGGTCCAACTCCTGCTGGATCTCTTTCAAGGTCAGCGGTTGGGGCTGGGTCAGAGCTCCGTAGCGGGGACTGCTCTTGCGGATCGCTACCTGTACCTGTTGATATTGATCTTCGAGCTCACTTAGCTCTTTACTCAGCGTAGCCAATTCTTCCTTGCGGTTCATTTGACCCATAAGTTGGATCTGCCTCTGAGCCTTGGCATTGAGTACCTGGCCCAGCAGCTTTTCTTTCGCTGTCAACTCGGTACTGACGCCCTGCCGAATATCGATGTGTCCTTCATTCAATAGCTCCGCCAGGCTTCGTGCGCGGGCCCGTTCGCTCGTTTGTAACGCTCGAGCGTCAAAGCCCCGGGTGGGTTCCTTGGCGTGTTCCTGCATCAGGACCTCGATGTAGAGTTCGTATGCGCCCTGGCGTGAGGCAAAGTAGGATGCGCGGGACTCCTGACCACCGGCCCGCCCGCGCACCTCTTCAAACAAGCCTAAGGCCTTCTCGAGACTCCGACCGGCCTCCGCCAGATTCCCGCGCGTGCGTTCGACACTGGCGATTCCCTGAAGCATGACAGCCTGATTGTTAAGATCGTTAAGCGAGCGAAAAATTGAAAACGCTTGAGTGTAGTTCTCCACCGCTTTGTCCGGTTGGTGCAGCAAGGCGAAGGCGAAAGCAATGTTGCCAAGGGCCACGGCCTCGCCAGCCGGGTTCTCAACCAGACGGTGAAGCTCGAGTGCTTGTTGATGCTGTGCTAAAGCCTTGTCAGGTTGTCCCAGCGCCGCATAAACCGCGCCGATATTATCCAGCGTTACAGCCTCTAACCGTTTGTCACCGGTGACGCGACGTAGAACCAATGCCTGGTTGTAATACTCGAGAGCCTTTGATTGATCGCCCAGTACGCGATAGACGCTGCCGATGCTGTTTAATTGTTCCGCCTCACCGGCTTTATCTCCGATTGATCGCCGCAGCTTTAGAGATTGCTCATACAGATCCAGCGCCCTCGCTTGCTCGTTCATGGCGTAGAGCGTTGCTGCGATGTTATGCAGCACGATTGACTCTCTTCGTTGATCACCTAAGCGCCGGGCCAGAGGCAGTGCCTGATTCAGAAATTCCAACGCCTTTTGCCATTCGGCAATGTCGCTGTAGATCTTGCCGATGTTGTTAAGTGCCGAGGCCTCCGATGAAACGTTCGAGGTCTGGCGAAACAATTCCAATGCTTTTCCATAAAAGTCGAGAGCTTTGTCTACGTCGCCCAAAACATCATAGGCGCCGCCCGTAAGGTTCAACGCTGTTCCCGCAAGATTGCTGTTTCCCTGCAAACGGGCAAGAACGAGGACCTGGTTTAGAGTTCCCAGTGCTTTACGAAACTCACTCGACTCGGCATACGAGGAACTGATGGCCAATAGCGCCAGCGCCTGACGGCCGCGATCGCCGCTGGTTTTGAAGTAGGGCAGCGCGCGCTCAAAAGACTCGATTGCGGCTCGCCTTGACTCTGCGGTGCGCAACTCGCGGAGCCGCTGACCCTCGGTAAACGCCCGCTCTGCTGCGATATGGTCAGCGTCTGCCGAGTTGGCAGCTCGCTGAACGTTCATTGTTATCACGAAACGACCGGCTGGGGCCCGAGTGTTGTTTGAACGTACTTCGATCCGGTAGCTTCCCGCCACGTCCGCTATGGCAACGACGGGCTCATCTCCATGAGTGCCATTGGGACTATCCATGCGCGTGATTTGCTTGCCGTCTGGCCCGAACAGACTGGCAACCACGTCGATGCCCTCCTGGTCCACATTTATCTCCACGAACTCGCCTGCTTTAAGTTGAACCAGGAAAGATTCAGCTGCTCCCCCTTTTAGTTCGCGTTCGACTGGAGTGATCACGCTTAGTTTAACCAGTGGCGCCGGCTGCGAACCCTGGTTGGGCAATGAGCCTGTCATCTGCAATGTTTTATCGGCGCCCATGGCTGAATCAATGGAGGGCATCCCGGCAGATAGAAAGAAGAAGAGTATGAAGCAAGATGCGAGCGATCTAGTCTCGTGGCGCGGACGTGTTCTACTGGTGTGTTCAGGCATAGGATTAGTCAAACATCCCGGCATTCACTAACCACCCATTGGTCCATTCTCGGGTGTTATTACCGGCAAAAGCGCTCCGCATACCGGTTTGGTACGCGGAGCACTCTGCTTTGTGCGGGAGTCGGACTCAGAGGCCGCGTCCACCAGCCTTTGCCGCATCAACATCTTCGGGCGTCGGTTTTTCCGCCGTCCACTCGACATCATCTTCGGTTGGGCGCCGATGTGGATCAGTTAGCAGACCTGTAATTGGCGGGTCGGCCGCCGGCGCAAAAGCAAAATTGTAGCTTCCTGGGATGTATCCGGCCGTGGCCCTCAAAGGACCATTCGCTCCGCCGGCGTGAATTGTGAATTGAAAATAGTAGTCGCCATCTATGCCCGGGGGAGGAACAGGATGGACCTTATCCGTCTTGTCCACTATCAACTGGGTCTTCGCGGCATCGGCGTAGACCTGCACGGTGGCCTGCGGCTCGCTCTTATCATTTTGCGTGAACTCGACAGTCGCGGGTCCGCTGTTGGCGTAGTGACTATCCGAGATGCCCAATTCCAGGGTCTGGCCATACGGAAGTTCTATTGGCATTTCTCTAACTCCTTTCGGTTGAAGAAAGTCTGGGCGACCCATCAGAGGTCATTTTCGATCTTGAAGGGTCTACCTATTAACGCGAGGATTCTGCGGTAAAACCACCAAAGGTAAAGACGAAACTCAACGGCTGGCTCTAAAGCCAACAGTTTCCTCCTGAAAACGACGGGAAATAAAGGAAGTCCTAACAGCTTCTTACTGTTTTCTGCGCGGAATATATCAGGAAGTCACGGACTTTGGAACATGCTGACCAGAGAGGTACTGATGCAGGTTGAACCTGCATCAGTACTCCAACGGCCGCCAACGAGCCTCAATGATGTTCCATTGTAATGGGGTAAATGAGCACAGCCGTTGCGCTTTTGACATTCGTCTCTTTCTCGGTCTTCTCGACTTCAGGTTTCCTAATTGAAACGGCGCTTAGGAATGCTTGCACGGCATGGTTCAGATTCGCATCGTTGACAAGCCCGCGAGCTTGGGGGTTAGCAAACCGTCCGACGGCATCCAGCTCAGGTATGGAGTTCGTCGAAAACACAAGCCACAGTCGTTCCTTACCTTGCTCAGAATCAAACACCAGCCAGCTCTGACTCGGTATTTGAACTTCCCTGCCGCCAGTCACATAGGCCGTTCCCTCGTTCGCCGTGGGTGAGGGAAAAAGGACCACGAACTGTGACGTCCCATCCTTGTCCACGGGACCCTCGTTTAAGACATATAAGAACCCGGACTGCGGACTGCTAACATACAAACGAATGCGGTAGTCGGGTTCGAAGTTTATCTCTCCTGCGAGTCGGAATGGATCCTGATACGGCTTTTTGTCTTTATATTTTTGAACCTGAATCCAGTAGCTCAGCCGGTGCTCAACGATCGAGGCGGGCGAGGCGGGCGCAGAAGCGACTGTTTTCGAATGTGACCTCCAGGCACTGATTCCGAAGATTGCGGCAACAACTAAAACCGCAGATCCCAGTGTTGCCCATATCAGCAAGGTGTTCCGCGCCGCTCGTAATGGTTGCGCTGATGCAGTTGAAAGCGCGGCTGAAGAGGGTGCCGCAACGTCCTGGCCAGCCGTCGTCTGGTTAGTCAGCAACTGGGACGGTGTCGAACGTTCAATCTCAGCTTCTACGGCCAAGCGGTTTTTGAGATTCCGCAGATCGATCAACATGTCCTTAGCCGTCTGATACCGCTCGCTACGGTCCTTGGCCAGCGCTTTGTCCACAATGCGTTGCAGTTCAGCCGGCGTGTTGATGTGATCCAACTGCGCAAGCGGCGGCGGATTTTTTTCGAGAATTTGCACAACAGTGTGACTGCTTGTAATGCCTTTGAAGGGCATCGTTCCTGCTACCATCTCGTAAATGATGACGCCGGTGCTCCAAAGATCGGTGCGCTCGTCAACTGGCAAGCCCTGTGCCTGTTCCGGCGACATATAGTTCACGGTTCCCATTACGCTCCCGGGAACCGTCTTAAACGCTGTCAAAGCCTCAGTATTCGTTGGGTCGGTGCGAGCATCTGTGGTCCTCTGCTCTGCTATTTTAGCCAGGCCGAAATCCAGAACTTTTACAATCTGATCGCGCCTCCGAATCATCACGTTTTCAGGTTTAATATCCCGGTGAACAATCCGTGCCTCATGCCCGGCATCAAGCGCCGCCAGGATTTGAATGCTGATGTTCAGGACCTCTGCGAGCTTTAAATGCTTGCCGCGAAGATAATCACGGAGTGTTTGGCCATCGATGTATTCCGTGGCCAGAAAACTCAGCGAGTTAACCGTGCCAAACTCGAAAATAGTCAGGATGTTCGGTTGATTCAACGAGGACACGACTTTCGCTTCCTGCCGAAAACGTTGCATGCGGCGCCTGTCTGCGGCGATGTCCGCCGGCAGGATTTTCAGAGCGACGGTACGATCCAGACGGACATCCCTGGCGAGATAAACTTCTCCCATGCCGCCGGCGCCCAGCTTATCGATTATTGAGTAGGAGCCAAATGTCTGCCCTTTCTCCAAACTGTTTTCTCTCAGAGGCGCTTCGTTGGAATTCAGCAAAAGCGCCGCGCCATTTTCAACGGCGGGGCGGTCGATAAACTCTTTCGCATCCGCTCGTTGGTGCGACTCGATCAGTCTTTCCACCTCCACGCGTAATGATTCGTCCTTGGCGCATTGCTCCAGGAGGTAGCGAGCGCGTTTATCCTCATCCAGTGAAATGGCGGATTTGAAAATGCGGCTGATCTGCTGCCAGCGTTCAGGATTCAATTGACAGCGCTCCCGCTAAGTTGTTGATACAGCCAGGCCCGCGCCATGTTCCAATCGCGTGTTACTGTGTTCGCTGAGATCTTCAAAACCATGGCAATCTCTTCGTTCGTCAAACCGCCAAAGTATCGTAACTCTACTACCTGGCCGCGACGAGGATCGATCCGGGAGAGATTCTTCAACGCTTCATCGAGCTGTACTAATTCGGCCGCGCGATCATTCGCAACGATCGCGGTTTCGTCAAACGACACTCGCTCTGCCCCGCCGCCTCTTTTTGCATAGGTGTACCGGCGCGCATGGTCAACCAGAATGCGGCGCATGATTTGAGCTGAAATCGCGAAAAAATGCGCCCGATTCTCCCAGTGAACATGTTTCTGATCCACCAGGCGAACATACGCTTCATTGATGAGCGCGGTTGTTTGCAAGGTGTGGCCCTTCCTCTCGCGTTTCATGTAGCGGCGCGCGAGACGGTGAAGTTCGTCGTATACCAGCGGGTACAATTTATCGAGCGCAGTCTGATTGCCGCTGCTCCACTCAAAAAGGAGTTGCGTAATCTCGTGATGCTGTTGCGGCGGGGCTCTCTTCATGCGAACAAGCCCAAGCGAGGGTGAAACGTCGGCAGCCCAAGTTTAACATCTTCCCGCCTAAACGTTGGTGGGGATCGGTGGAAATGGGATCCTCTAAACTCGGCGGGTGCTATGAAGAGGAAGATTAGCCACAGATTAACGCGGATGAAACCGATCAGAACATGAGAGTTTAAGCGAGAGCTCTATTGGACTCATAAACCATTCAGATCCGTGTAATCTGCGTTAATCTGTGGCCCAGTTTTCTGTTTTCACAGTTTCCGCATTGCCGGAAAAACATATAGCAGGCAAATGTTTTGCTATCGGAAACTTTCCCGAAGATCACTTAGTCGCAGCAAAGCCTCTCTTTTTCATTAGCGCTTCGATCTTTGGATCGCGACCACGAAACGAGCGGTAGGCCTCTGCGGGATCGATCGTGTTCCCCACCGAAAAGATGTTCTGGCGCAAGCGCTCAGCAACTTTTCGATCGTATGGACCACCGCCTTCAACAAAGGCGCCAAAAGCGTCAGCGGTAAGGACATCCGACCACAGGTAGCTATAGTACCCGGCAGAGTAAGAATCGCTTGCAAACACATGGCCGAACTGCGGGATTCGATGCCGCATGACTATTTCACGAGGCATCCCGAGCTGCGCCAGGGTCTCGCGCTCAAATGCGTCGGGATCGATCTTGCGGTCGCCGGCCAGATGCAACTTCATGTCCACCAAGGCACTGGCCAGATATTCCACTGTCGCGAACCCCTGGTTAAACGTGGCCGAGCGCAGGATCCGTTCCACCAATACCTGCGGAATCGGTTTTCCGGTCTGATAGTGAACGGCAAAGCGTTGCAGTACTTCCGGAGTCGATAGCCAGTGCTCCATTAGCTGGGAAGGAAACTCGACATAGTCCCGCGGGACTGCCGTTCCTGACAGAGACGGATAGGTAACGTTGGAGTTAAGACCGTGGAGCGCATGACCGAACTCGTGAAACATCGTCACCGCGTCGTCCCAGGACATCAACACCGGCTCGCCTGGCTTGCCCTTTACAAAGTTTGCGTTGTTGGAAACGATGGTGGTGATTGTTCCGTTCACTCGCTCCTGGCTGCGATAGGCATTCATCCAGGCGCCTGATCGTTTGCCGGCTCGCGCGAACGGATCAAAGAACCAAAGTCCTATATGACGCTTCGTGGTCTTGTCGGTAACTTCCCAAACACGAACATCCGGATGATAGACTGGGACATTCGTTACCGGCGTGAACTCAAAGCCAAACAGTTCGCCGGCGACCCAGAAAATTCCCTCCCGCAGTTTTTCCAGTTGCAGGTATGGTTTGACTTCATTTTGGTCAAGGTCATAGCGGGCCTTACGGACCTTTTCAGCGTAGTAACGATAATCCCAGGGCTCGATGGTGATGTGCCCGCCTTCCTTGTCCGCCGCCGCCTGCATATCAGCAACTTCCTCATGCACGCGCGCGACCGCCGGTTTCCATACGGCCTCCATCAGCTCCATCGCCCGCTCAGGCGTCTTGGCCATCGCGTTTTCCAGACGCCAATGAGCGTGAGTCGGATAGCCGAGTAACTTTGCTCGTTCCGCGCGCAATTGCAGCATCTCGCTGACAATTGCATTGTTGTCGTGCTCGCCGCCGTTATCACCGCGATTGACAAACATCCGCCAGGCCTGCTCGCGCAAATCCCGGCGCTCAGAATACGTCAGGAACGGATCAATTGAGGAGCGGGTGTTTGCGATTACCCAAACCTCCGGCATCTTCCTCGTCGCCGCCGCCGCTGCGGCTGAATCGCGAAGAGGTGTGGGCAGTCCAGCCAAATCTGCTTCCTTCTTGAGCACGAGGAATTGATTGTCTTCCTCGTACAAAACGTTCTGGCTGAAACGCGTATAAAGTCCGGCCAGCTTTTGATTGATCTCGGACAAACGCGATTTGGCTTTGGCGTCTAGTCGAGCACCCGCGCGGACGAAGTTGGTGTAATAGAACCAGGCCAGACGTTGCTGCTCGGCTGTGAGCTGCGACTTTTGAGGAGAGTTGTAAACAGTCTCGATGCGTTTAAAAAGCGCTTCGTTCTGAGTGATCTGATCGCTAAAAGCTGCCAGTCTCGGCGCCATCTCGCGCTGGACTGCCTGGAAATCCGAGCTGTTCATGGTCGAGCCCCAGACTCCGTAAACGGTGGTGACGCGGTCCAGCGTGCGCCCGGTTTTCTCCATTGCCGTAATGGTGTTCTCGAAAGTTGGGGCTGCCGGATCCTTTGCTATGCGATCCACCTCTGAAAGATTTTCGACCATCGCCGCTTCCAACGCCGGCTTGAACAGCACGACCTGCACGCGGTCAAAAGGTGGGACGCCCCCGTAGGGACCTTCCCAGTTCGCTGCCAGCGGATTAGGATCGGCGACTGCCGATGCCTCCCACGAGTTCAGTGGACTGGCCATCGCATTTATGCCGTCGGCGTCATTCATCCTAGTGATTATGAGCAAACCGCCGATCGCGGTTACAACCAGCACGACCGCGCTGCGAAGAATTATTTCGCGCATCATTTACCATCTCTCTTTGTTTTTAGTTTCCGGTTGCGCCAACAATGTGGAGGAGACTCTTGCCGTGCCGTCAGTATATTGTTGAGCAGCTTTGGATGTACAGCGAAGGGTCAACTCTTTGGAGTGCAGCGACTTGTCGCCGCTTTTGCATTGATATTATCGTGAGTGTCATTTCAACTTGAAAAGCGGCGACAAGTCGCCGCACTGCAAAGGGTTCTGAGGTCATGGGTTTGCTGATGGTACGACGAAACCGAATCGCGCTCACATTCTTAATTTTGCTGGCAGTGATCGCCGCCGGTCTCTTCGTCCTGTGCCGGCATTGTCCGGAGACGGGAATCGCATTCTCCGGGAAGAGACGTAATTTCTATCGGCTTAAGAATCGAACGGCTCTCCCGCAACTCACTGATTTTGATCAAAATATTACGCTCGAGCGTATCCAGGCGCCGGGTGAAGACAGCACTCGCTGGTCCACAACACGCGCCGCCAGGCTTGACGGCTACGTTTTAGCTGTGGGCGCCGCCGGCGTTGAATTGGCTAATTGCTATTTGCCCTGCAGCCGGGACACGCACATTAACCTGGCGCTTCAGCCCAATGCGACTGCCCGCGAGCAGGTTGTACTCGAAGTGACGCCAAGAATGAGAAGTCGGGCCCGCGAACAGGGTCATGATTGGTCTGATGAAGCTCTGCGCCGGGAACTGACCGGACACTGGGTTCATTTTGAAGGCTGGCTGTTATTCGATTGGATCCACGCCGCCGAGTCAGAGAACACTGCTCCCAGGGTGCCCGGCAACTGGCGGGCAACAGCGTGGGAAATTCATCCTGTTACCAGCTTTCAAGTGATCCGATAGGGCAAGACATTGAAAATTTTAATCGCCTGCCGGGGAAGATTCTTCCGCTTCCTATCGTCTAATCAACATGGTGAAGAAAACTGAGTTATGGAGGTATGCGATGAAAGCCATGCTGTGTGTCATCTCTACGATGATGGCATTGACGCTCAGTCCCTCGATTTACGCGAAGGGAATACCAGACCTTGTTACCATCAAGAGCGAAGGAATGGCTCACCCTATAGAGATCACCGATCGGGATACGCTTAGACAGTTCAGTCCCTGGATGGGACAGTTTATTGATTGGAAGAAAGGCGTGATTCCTGAGCCAACAAATCAAGCACATTCGTTTGAAGTCTCATTCTACATGAAGTGGAATCAACGTCACTCTCCTGAAGATCGTGGCGACTTGAAGTTGATCTACAGTGTGAAATACTGCCCCGGCATGGAGGGTCAAGCGGGATATGTTTATCTGCCTGGCAAAGGAGAAGATCGTTATATCATTAACAGCGGCACGATTTTGCGAGATGGTGATGACGGCAAGTGGCATCAGGCAGCCGCCGGCTGGGAAACGCTCATGAAGCAACTTATCGCAGGTGAAAAGCCGCCACTGACGCCTCACCTGGCAGCTATGAATGTTCCTGGACGAATTGCAGGTTACATCCAGGTAGCTTTCGCAGCAGCTGCTGCTTTTTGCCTGATGGTTGTGCTGGTGGGTGCGCAACGCAGAAAGCGCAATAGTTCTACTCCTTAGTGCCCAGCATCTTATCAGTCCAAACGTGTTCGATGATGAGCCACCGGCCATCCGGCTGCATTCTGAAAACGATCAGAAATACCTGACGCATAGGAATCTCTCCGTAAATTCTTAAGTTCTAATTTTTGTTTTTACTTTTCAGGTGAACACAGGAATCACACGAACGATTTCGTCTTATTTCGTGGATTAGGCCCCTGCCTTGCAGTTCTTCCAGCACCAATCTCGCATCCTGCCGAGCATTCGACCAAAGTTATTATCATTTCCGATGCTATCTATGGCAGCAGTTGCGAGCTGGCTGGTGTCGCAGTTGGCTTTGATTACATCATCGGTTCGCGGCGACCAGACAATCTTGAATATATAAACGGTTCGATCCTTGGCTGCGTCAGTTTTCATTTGCAGGAGGAGCTGCTTTGCCTTCTCGATATAGCCCCGTCTAAGGGAAATGATTGCCAGGTTGTAATAGGCATCGGCGAGGTACGTGCGGAAACCTTTACCGCTGCGGTATTTTTTGATGTAGCCGTTGAGCGCTTCTTCCGCCTGGTTGAACGAGGTCCAATCCTGAACCTTATTCCTGGATTCGAGAATGAAGAACTTTTTTTGGTAATAAGTGCCGAGATAGAACTGTGCCTGCTCGGCCTGTGATGACTTGGGAAACTTTGATAGTAATTGACGGTAGCGATCAGCGGCGCGATCAGTCGTGTCATCAATGCCGTGGTAATAGGTCCCTTCCTTGAGTAATTGAGCTGCTGACTGCGGCGAAAACTGCACGGTGGATTGGGGCCGGACCGGTTGTCCAAGCGAGGCCAGCAGGATGAAAACTATAATTCCACAACTCGAGGTCCGGATTACTAGTGACTTTCTCATATGCACCTCTACTTCTCGTCCCCTGGTTCGTTGTCGGTCGGTGTTGGCAGTTTCAATAACGAGTACAGAATGGGAATCCCGCCAATCGTTCCAACCAGACCCATCAGGAAAAGTATTTTGGGATCCCAGGTTGAATACGGACTCTGAGCGTCAAAGACTGTGAACTTCAGGTTGGCGAAAAGCGCAATGAGGCAAACGATTACGCCCGTTGCAAACGTTGTCCCGGCAAACACGAATTTTTGCTTCCGAGTTATTAACCCTGCCTTCTGCAAGCGCCGTAAGTCAATGCGCACAACAGTGCCCACAATCGCGCCCAGGAGCAGCGTAATGATCAGAAGCAGGAGGTTTGGTTTGACCTCGAGATCCAATTCGACTCGCTTTGTTAGTTCCCTGCCAAAATCATCACGGTAAGTAAGAAGCATAGTTGCCCGCGGGAACTTCCCAAAGCCGCTGAACGCACGTGTAAAGGATACCGTCTTCGCTTTCAGGAGCAGATCGACCTCCTGGTCTGAGGGGACGGCCTCGATGCTCTGCGGCGTGGTGCTTTGCGGATGGTCCTCCAACAGATCCGCCGGATCGGAAATAATGGAAACTTTCGAGATTGTCAGCTTGTAGGGGAGCTTATTCAGGAGAAACAATTTCAGCGGGGAACACTGGTTTCCGCTCCAACAACTCAGGCTTTTTTGAGAATCTCGAGTCAGATCAATCCACTCGCCCTCTGCACGCCAGAATGGCAATTTGAATTTGACCTTATCGGTCCTGTCGGCTTGCGCACTCGTGAGAATCAGGTCATAGATGTCGGGTCTGATATCATTTCCAATTCTCAGATCGTAAGAATACTCTGACTGCGAGGTCAGGTGTCCCGAGCGCGAGCGCGGTCCCGAGTTCAG